>Ga0209700_100861_pt1 | contig 61286 bp, 20 predicted proteins | sample SiratroredBW_FD_187528 | JGI IMG/M metagenome (GOLD analysis project Ga0209700, IMG submission 187528) | Root nodule microbial communities of legume samples collected from California, USA - Siratro red BW (SPAdes) (version 2) | ecosystem: Host-associated > Plants > Roots > Nodule | place: USA...
AAATTATTTTTCCATCTTTTTTTTTTTTTTTTGGAACGAAAGATGAATTCCTTCCATGTGATATATGTGAAATTGCAAAACACAAGCATGTTAAGGAGGAAATATATATAGAGATTCCTCCAGGATATGAATTTGCTGCTAATTTTGTTTGCAAGTTAAAAAAAGGCTTTATATGGCTTGAAACAATCCCCCTACGTATGACTTGAGAAATTCACTAAGGTCATGTCAACCTTATGATACAAAAAAGGCAAGGAAAACACACTTTATTTATCAAACACAAGGGGAGAAACTATATTGTTAGTGTATGAGATATTAATCAAATTACCAATACAATGGACTCCGTGAGAATCTTCTCTCAGTTGTACAATTGTACAATAATTCTCATATAGATTTTTCTAGTGACAACTGCCTGTATGGAGGATAAGGTGCCAAATATAGTTATTACAAAGGGAACTAAAATTGAACTTTTATTTCTGCTGCATATTTCTATAAGCTTAATTTTCATGCATTGTTCAATGTTAAAATTTGTACACAATCAACTACAGAAATCATCCCGAGTATGACTTATAAAAAAACTACTATAGAAGCCTACAGACTTATCATACGTAGCAATACGTGATTGAATAACAATGAATTTTTTTTACACTAACAATGTATTCTAATCAAATTGTACGTCTATTCCAAATCATGCTACTTCAACTCGTTCTACTATTCCCAATTTTTCCATATTGTTCTCATTCTTAAGTCTAAATTCTCTCTATTGATCTATCTACTGAACAAAAATTACAATCAAAGGCAATGAAGCCATTCAATAAAATTGTATCAATGCTTATAATATATTTCTCTTTATAAACATAATGCCTAAACGACTACAAAAAGAAGTCATAAGGAACAAACAAATAGCAGAACTGAATAGGAATTACACCTGAAGTGATTAGCAAAGCCATTTTTGTCCACTTTAGTATGAATACAATGAAGCTGTAATTTTTTCACTATCTTAGCAGCCATAAGCACTAAAATACGATATCAGACAATTCTGCAGCGTGTTGTGGGTAATTAGGAGTATCCTACTTTCTCCCAAAATAATACAGCAGTCAATAAATTCATAATTAGCAAAATGCAAAAGATGCAATTAATCAAGTGAGAGTAGCATGTGTACCTGTATAAAGAGAACAGGAATTTTAACATCCCTGATCATATTTCTTGTACTGGATTTTGAATAAAAATCTTCTATAGCACCAAACCCATAAGATACCATAGATATTGCTTCTTCAAAATCACGTACAGAATTTGCCAAAAGAGCTTTTTCAACATCAAAACCTTTGGTTTTGCCTTGGAATAGTGCCTACAGAATTAGTACGCGTGTAACTAAGTCATAATTGCAGCCGTTAAGAGTATTTCAAGTATAACAGATAAAAATATGTATGACCACAAAACAGGGACATTTTGCTGCAAGCGGGGTGAAAAGGGGGCACAGGTGGGCGAAGATTGAAAGTAATTAATCTACCTTATTGGTTTGTAGAATATCTATGAGTCCATTAGTGAGTTTCTGATCGGTAACAATGTGATAAGGAAAGGACCTTGTAGCTTCATCTAAATCAAAAGGATTGTCTATACATGTGGCAGCTGTCAACGGAGTGCTTTCTCCAACCTCTGCGAGGTATTTTGTTAACATGTTTGCACCATATCCCCAGCCAACACCCATCAAGGTTGTCCATGGTCTTGCTTTGCTGATATATGTTATAGATGTGCATATATCATCACTGTCAGCCGCTGTAAATAACCTACAGAAAATGAAGTAGTTAAGAAGTCCTTACACTTGTCTTATTTTTGCCACATGTCTGTAAAGAGGAAAAGGCAGTCCGGACGCATTATAAGTCACAAACAAATTGCGAATACAAGGATTGGAGAAAGAAGAGAAAGAGGGAGAAGTATATAATCATTTAGTTGGATGAGAATGGAAGATGAAAGGAAGAGTCGCAGTCCCCTGTCCCTAAGAGTAGATCCTACGAAGGATTTAGCTTCCCTAAAGTGAGGGTACACTTTATCAAAGGATAATATTAGAGGTGGTAAAATTATTGAATAGAAAATTAACCATTACAATTACACACATATCTAAAACTATGCAGTTGTTAAAATCCCAATCGGTATCCATTTCTTCACTTTGTTATCTAAACATACAAAATCTATGCCACTTATTGAAATTTATTGAAAATCACAACGACTCTCACTTCATACTTAATGAATCCTATTTATTGTTTCTCATAAATTTTATAGTAACATAGTATGCTAGAAAGAGCATCAACGTGAAGTGAGTCCCAACACAACAGTAAAGTTGTCTTCGTGATCGACTAAAAATGGGTTTTGAATAAAAAAACAGCCTTTTGTATATTCCAGAGTAATGTAGCTTACAATAGCTCTCCCACATATCTACGAATAGCGTTAACAGAAGCCTTATAACACTAGAGTAAGCTAGTTTTTTTCTTTTTATGCAAGAAAGTGGTAGAGTAGAGAAGTTGTTGCTATCACTACTCTTGTTTTCAACTACACTAATTCCTAAAAGAACCAGCATGCCAAATAATACACGACCCGTTCATGCAAGATAGCATACCCTTATGCACATAAACTAACTAGAATGAACTATTTCTCAACAGCCTAACCTAACAATACTTATTTAAAAAAAGTGTGTTGTTAATGTTACCGGGGAGTAGTGAGAGGTGAAGCAGCGCATCCTCTGGGGTTCATGACAACAGGGAAGAAGCCCCTCTTCAGAGCTTCCACCACAAACAACCTAACGTCGGCGTCCATGCTACCCTGCGGCGTGCCGGGAACAAGCAAGAGAGTAGAGTCCAATCCACGCTCCTCTTCCAAGTCCAAGTTATCAGGCCAATCCAACGAAACCACACCTCCATCAGCACCACTCACACACACCCTCTGATACCTCAGCTCCTCCGCCAAACCATCCCTCTCTCTTCCCCTCCGCACCTCAATCCTCCCGCTCACGTAATGCCTCTCGCTCGCCTCGCTCCCCTCGAACACCAACGACGGGCACCGCAGCAGCACGAAGCGGTTGAACGGCGTCGGAGTCGCGAAGAGGATCCACTCGCCGAGGTCGGAGAGGGAAGAACGCTGACCATCGCCGGCGGCGGAATTGGCGCGCGAGGAGAAGAAGAGCGCGGCGCCGGAAGCGAAGCCGAGAGCCGGAGATATGAAATCGAGCGAATTGACGGAGGGATAGTGCTCGATCAAGCTGCGGAAGAGATTCTCGAAGGGAGCGGGTGACGGCGGAAGAGAGGAATTGATTTTGATCCTTCTGCGTCTGTACACTCGAAACGCGCGACGTGGAAAGGGTTTCGCGGGTACCAACGAAGTAACAGCAACCACCATCATCATTAATTAGTAGTAATAATGATGAAACGGGAACGTAACATATATATCATATAGTTCCGGTGACGGTCATGGTATTGTGGAAGAGAAGAAGGTGGATTTTGTTTACCTACGGTACGTTCCGGTTAACGGCGCCGCCACGGAGGGTTCAACGGCTCAAATTGGGTTGTCGGATAGTGTATTTAAACGTCGACGGAACTTGGCGGTGTGTGACGTTTCCACCGCCTATAACTGTCAGTTGCTATCTGCTAGATTGCTCCTTTTTTTTTATTTTATTCCGTGATAATCATAATAGATGCACTTCATTAAAAAAAACTATGGTTGATGTCATCACTGTGAAAATAAAATTAGTACATGAATAAAATATTTGAAAGACTTGGCCATTAAGTGGTTTAATTTAATGAGCGTAATGAGACGTGGAATGCGAACTCTCGTTGTTCTAGAAAGGTCATTTACTTTCTAATATGGCATGATTAGCAAGTAATCATGCTGTCAAAGTCAACCACTGTGGATGGTTAAAAATTGAGTCGCTCTAATCTAGGTTTTTTTTTTATTTTTTATTTATCAGATTCAATAGTATTGTTGCATTTTGATGTCATTGACATGAGAGTTTTGTCTCAATCAGTTGTTTTTGTCTGGATCTTGAGGGATTCTAATTGGCATGGCATGGATCACCGTCAAGGAGTGCACACAAGTTAAACATCATTGGTGTCCACAATTTTGTTTGTGTAGAAGCTGTTCATTGTTGGTGTTCCAAAGCACACCCCTAGTTTGTGCCATATCTACGTAATCGATAACCCTGAAACCAATTATAAGGACATGCGAATATAGTGCACACGTTTGTTTTTCACTTTGCAAAGTAATCACAAATGTGTTCTGAAACAATTGAAAACGAACAGTGGAAGATCCAAGAAGAATGATGAAAAATGGAGAACAAAATAAGAACATCCAATACATCATTGAAAAATGGGAAAAGAAAATGATAACGTTTTCCGGAAGCTTGAAGGAAGAAAACATAAGCGAATGTGTTTATTTAAAGTCTTGTAAAATTATTTTTTAAACTTTGACTGTGAGAACGTAATACTCTTTGTTCAGTACAAGAGTGAAAATAATATATTTTTATATGAATTTAAATTATTTTATTGATAACTTTCCCCTTTCATCTTACTCTACCTTGTTTTCAATTTTTTTAATGTTTTATTTTTAATCCAAATAAATATAAAAATATTTAAAAAAGATAATATTAACAGTGCATAACATATCGTTATGGAAAATATAATTTAATCCCTGAAACATTAGCCAATTAACTGAGGTAAGGCTTTGTAGAATGAAAAAGAAAACAGAGGTACAAGAAATAAATAAAAGTTGCTTAAAAAGATACCAAAAGGAGGTATCAAAAGTATATAAGTCCTTTCAAACAAATTCTTTATGCACCCCAATACACTCTTCCTGAACCTCCATATTTTTTTAAAATGATAAAATTGCCCTTGTGGAAATGACTAGAAAGTCCTTTAGTAAATTTGAAATAGAAATTGAACGTTTGAACAGTGTCATAACAGTGCCCGCATAGTACGAAATTGGTCTGCAATTGTTCATAGAGGGAGATGCTTTTGAAGGTTTATAGGTAGATTAAACGGTAGAAAAACCTCTTAAACGTGTAGGAATTATTAATTGACGACGAAGAACGACGGAGAGGTAAGATTTTTGCATTTCGATATATTTTCGTCGATACGTAGGGCACTCGTATGAAAGTCATCTGCTTAGGATTTTTTTTTTAAATTTACAAATCGGATGGCTAGCCATCCATTTTACAAATTTAAAAAAAAAATTGTAAATCGGATGGCCAGTGGGGTGAGTCCATCCGATTCACGTTTCCAATTGAAAATGTGAATCGGATGGGGTGCCATCCGATTCACATTTTCAATTGGAAATGTGAACCGGATGGCACCCCAACCGATTTACAATTTATTTTGAAATTGTAAATCGGATGCGGGGCATCTGATTCATACCCATATCGTCTTCTCCGACGCAGCTTCACCCTTGGTGACCACCCAAACATCAAATTACCTACTCTAATTATCAATACTACTCACACATTACTAATAAACATAAAAAATTTCTTACCTTTCACTTGTTTGAACCTTCTATTGATATCTTTGCCTCCTCTCCTCCACTGTTTTTCCACACAATGAAATTCGGACACGCACAGGCACAATGTTCACTGAAGTTGAAGGTGTGACGACGATGAACAGGTAAAAAAGATGAATGGGATGTTGTAACAATAAGCAATGGAGCAATGGAGCAATGGATGAACTGTGAAGGAAGAAACACGAAACGGATAAACAAGAATGACATTGCCAGTGGGTTAAGGAGGTGAAGGAGGTGAAGGGCATTTACGTATTTTCCTATTTTTCAATTAGGGGCATATTGGTATTTTTCCGTGGCTTATGGAGGTGCAGGAAGAGTGTATTGAGGTGCATAAAGAATTTGTCGTCTTTTCAAGAACGGAACTAAAAGGCCCATTTTTGTCTCCAATGTTGGGCTTTTACTTCCCGTACCCCATTGTTATTAAATGCACCCACATACTAAAAAAAAACAAAGATGAAAATACTATCTATTCTTCACAGCACTTGGAAGAAGAGAGTTTCTTCTACAAAAGAAATTCTTTCTGTAAAGCTCGTTTAAGAAGATATCATATATATTTTAAAAAGTTTTTTCTATAAATTTATTCTAGAAAACATATCTTCCTAGGTTGAGGCTTAATGTCAATCTCCTTCAAACAAATTTTGCAGGGCCAACATTTTCTTTCATTTCTTGTTCTAATGTGCTAATGGGCATGGTAAATAATTTAACTAAAACCACCTCAGAACATATTAAGAACACGCCAGATTAAACATAATTCGTACCCACAAATATGATAAACTCTCTTTCATCAAAAGGCTCACTTTTTATTTAGGGTTTCAATGAAAAAAAGAAAACAGAGGTACAAGAAATAAAATAAATAAATAAATAAAAGTTGCTTAAAAGATACCCAAAAGGAGGTGCCAAAAGTATATTAGCCTTTGCAAGAACAAAACTGAAAGGTCCATTTTCATCTCCAACGTTGGGCTTTTTCTTCCTCTATCCCATTATTATTAAATACACTCACATAATAACAAAACATAAATGAAAATACTCTCTACTTTTCATAGCACTTTTTGAGAGGAAGAAGAAGAGAGTTTCTTTAAAAAAATAATCGTTCTGAAAAAATCGTTTTAGAAAGTACCATACATATTTTGGAAAGTCTTTTAGAAACTCTGTTTTAAAAAACTTGTTTCAAAATATATTTTATGTGTTCTGAAAATTTCATTTCAAAAATTCTGTTATGAAAATTCTGAACTGAAATGATGTTACAAAAACTCCAAGACATTTATTTCAAAATAGATAAACCAAAAGTCACTTTATAAAAATAAAATAAATAATCATTTTAAAAATGATGAAGATACATGAAGAGAAGCCCAAACGTTGATTGTGGCCCGTATTAAATTTACGATATTCAAATTTGTGAAATATTAGTCTACCCAAATTAGGTTTATTTGGTGAGAGTTTGAATTTGAGTTACAAAGTTGAGAGGTACAACAAAGTAATTAATAATAATTTTAATTTAATTGAAATTTGAAATAAATTTTGTTTCTGCCACAACAAAATTTATTGAATACATTGATACGATAATCAAAGACAAAAGTTGGTTTGATTTTTTTTCGAATTAAAATATAAGCACCTCTTTATTAATTTGGTTGATTAAAATACTATAACTTTTATCTAGGTTCGTTGCAATTTTATAAAAAAAAAAGATAACATCACATTATTTAATATACTTTTTGTAACACACGTTTTATTATTTATTGAATAATATAGGAAATTATAAAATATGTGAATCTTACTTTTTTATATAATGGGTTTTGATTCTAATTATGTAATCTTAATATATTTTAACCAGTAATAATAAATGTATTAAAAATATATTGAAGAGTATATTATTAGCTAATATTCTTCTTAGAGTACGTTCCACAAGAAATATGTAAACTAACTTACAACTGAAAAATTAGTCAATAGTTAAAAGATTTAATTAAAAATTTAAAGTTTTTAGACCATCTTATTAAATCACGTGTGTTTGGTAATACTGTCTATAACTGATAAATGTAAAATAATATATATATATATATATATATATATATATATATATATATATATATATATATATATATATATATATTCATCGTAATTATGTTTATCATTATACAATCTACATTAATTTTATTGCTCATCTCCTTTGTTAGTTTCATATAAAACACATACTTAATTTTTTAACAAAAATGGCACGATTAAAAAATTATACTCTAATCTTATGTTACTATTTCTTTTATCACTAAGTCTTGTTCAAATTGAATAATGTAATTTGAGAAAGTTAAAAAAAAGAGGAGAAGAAAGAGACGAGAAACAAATGAAAATGAAAAGTTTTTGAATAAGAAGAAATGAAAAAAAAAAATCAGTTTGCTTGTTATTATTATTTTATTTATCATATTCAAAAAATATTTAAAATTAAAAATAATCTACCAATTATATTCCCTGCATTAATCAATCGTGTAATCATTATGTAAATTAAAATTTCCAGAATTTTGGGATGGAAAATTTTGTCATGAAGAACTTAATTCAGTGTTAAAGCGACAGCTGTATTATGCTAATCAATCAAATCTTTTTGAATGCTGATTCATCTGAATGCATGGATGATATTAAACTAAGTTCATGGGAAAGACAGATATAATTTAGGTCATTAATTTAGCACTGATCCATGCGCAGATTCCCATTTATGTCTTAATCAAGCACATGCTCTGTTTCACTCATAATCACCTACACAAAACACTTTTTCATATCCTTTTTGTTTTGTTTGTCTTCTTTTTTCTAATACCATTCCTTGTCTTATTCATAAATGCAATGTTTTCTCACTGCAAACTTCATACACCACAGGTATGGTTCAAGAAGCTCCTCATAAACAAACAAGGCTAGAGACTAGAAGGAGCATATCTAGATTTGAATCAATTTGCCTCACAAACCAAATTAAAATTCTTATCATATTCATTGTGATCAAATCCTTTTCTTTTTTCATTTCCTTCCACCCTTGTTTATCCTCTATATCATTCTTGTGTTTATCAGTTTATATATTGTTTTGATAAATTGTCAGAAATTTTAGAACTTATATATCATATTGTTCTACTTAATAAGTCTACAATGTTATTTCAGATACTATTTCTATAACATTTATAACATTTATATAAGGATTAGAATATTACTAAAATGTTTTTTTTTAATTTTATTATTTTTTATCATCCAAAAAAATTTTCTGACACAGGTAATAACTTAAATTCAAAATGCAAAGTTGGAATGAATTTGTAATGGTCATGGCACGTCTAAACATGGTGCATGCAGTTGTATTGAGACGTACCCTATAGTTATAGGCCCATTTCTAAACAATATTATGCAAAACAACACCACCAAAAGAGTCAAATTTATATAACTATGCTGTTTGTCTTATTATCTTCATCATAGTTCTAACTAATCTGAAGTAGCCATCTATCTTGAAAGTGAAGTAAATAATCTCATTCATCATGAGAAAACCAATAAGAATTTATATTAATTAATTATACAAAAAAGCACACATAAGAAATATGTTGTTTTTCATTAATAATGGTTATGACTGATTATTAAAGGAATCCACAGAAAAGATTTTCTCAACGAACTGACATGACATACTATGTATATAATTGTACGTAGCAGCTTCTTTATAGTATATATAAATACTCGGCTCCAACCATACAAATACTTGTTTTTAGAAGCATTATTTTTTATACCTATGCTACCTCCAAAACCCTAATTATAGGGAAATATTTGAATTAATAAAGGTGAATGTGTGCTACCAAGTGAGCATGTTGTAGCTATGCTGATTATTTGGCAGCATTATAATGCACATGGGAAAGAGATTGCTGATCCAACAATGATCACATACCATGCCAAAGGATTTCATATGGATGCATTGAAAGCATCCAATTTTCAGCATATATAGATATAGCTGCCTATAAAGATCTGCTAAATGGTTCCAGATAAAACTAAAGTATGTTATATATCAGTCTTTAAAACTGTAATTCATTTAGTTGCTGTTGCTTAACCATTTGTGTTAGGTAACTTTGGCTTTTAGTGTAAACTTTAAGCCATGCAAATGCACATGATTCGCTCTCTTGGAATGATGAACTCTACTTAATAATATTCTTGATTCTTGACTTCTTTTCTTTCTGTATTTTCTTCAATCCACTTCGGTTGTCTCTTTATACAGATACAATGTTTTTAATGTTCGCAGCATTGATTAGGATTAGTCTTTTGAAAGAGAATCATACAAGACTTGAAGTAGGTTAAAGTATGAATTAATAATCAAAACTAGATTGCTATATCTTCAATGGGAGAATCAAATTGCAATACAGTCCAAATTCGTTGATTAGCTTCTTTTCCTGACTCTGATTCTGACAAAAATCAAAATTGTCTCTAACCTCGTGGAGTTTAACTAAAACTAATTGTATTTAGATATAATAATTATGTTTAGGTTTTGTGGCACATAATTATGTGGAGTTTCAATAATTCATGACAAGGAGAATCTATCTGTAATAATATGCATATGAACATTCAGAAACTTCACTAAACGTGCGCATGATTTATATTTTCTTAGAGATGCCTTATGACTTTGAACATTCTGCCATGCTTATCTTTCATTGGACAAATGCCGACATAACTCATGAAAACTACTATTCTTAGGTATTTGTAATTTCCTTAATAATTATCATTTGGAGTTTAGTCACATAAGATGACAAGATTATGTTCGGTGTCTCCACTATTCATCAGATCAATTTTTCTTGTTAATTATTATTGATACTATTTTTTATTATTGTTGTTGGATCATGTAAAATGAAATACAATGCATAAATTTTAGATAACTTTAATTTCTTATAATTTTAATTTAATAGTAAAACATATTTATATTTTAAATACTTTTTATCAAAACATATAATATTATATATTAAATGAAATAGTATAAACTAAATAAAACAATGAAATGAAGTATATGTGTGTGTGTATAATATAAAGTAGCTCCTTAAATATATATATATGTCTCCGTAATGAACTTCTGACACCATGGCTAGGATAATAAAATTTAACTTGTATAAGAAACGTGGATAGATTTATTTTTTATCACATGTCACTTGATCTTATCATGCACATTCACCCGTACAAGAATTTTCTAAAACAGACAACTCTACAGAAATTTAGTTTTACAGTAATTTTATCTTTATCTCAGAAACAAATTTTTTTATTTAGTATAAATTTACTTATATTTTAAAAAATTATTATGCTAAATTAAAATTATTGAATGAAATATAAAATAATTTAAAAATGACCTCACCAAAAAAGTTTTAAAACATTACAAAAATTTATAGGGTTAACTCTAATATTATGTTTATTTTAAGGAAAATGAATAAATTAGTGAGGACTTTTAACTTAATAGTTGAAGTTTATGCAAAGATTTGGCGGAAGAACTCTTGTACTTGCAAGCAAATTGTTCCATTTATTTAATTGCATTTTGACTAAACATAAAGTAACTTGGATAAGAATATGGTCATTTACAAAACTGTAGTGAGTGCAAGAAAGTCAAAGCAGAGAGGAAAAACGTCTAATAGTATACATTATACATTAATGGTAGAGTTTGAATGGATGGTGAAAACAGATACATCATGAGACCAAGAGTGTGTTAGGAATGTCAATAATAAATTTTCAAATGAGATATACTTTTTGAAGATTTAAGACAGTATTGTTAATTTTGAGTTCCTTTTTATCATTTTTTAGTGTATATATATATATATATATATATATATATATATATATATATATATATATATATATAGAGAGAGAGAGAGAGAGAGAGAGAGAGAGAGAGTAGAACACCGTTTAACTATTTTATCAAAAAATAATCTCTTTAGTATTTACAAAAGCAACTTTAAATCACAGATAAAAAATGGAGGAAGTACTATTCTTGAACTTGAAATTTGAAGAATTTTGGCACTTGAACTTGAAATTTGCAAAAAGAAATACACTTGTATACTGAATGAAGTATAGTGAGAAGGTTATGTTGCAACTTGTACAAAAGTCACATGGGGATGAAACCATGAATATGGGCACCATAATTTTCATGGATCATTGTATATTCAAGTCAACCATATGGAACATGCTGACTCCATGTGTTTCTCACATGGACCTGCCCCTGAATGCCAAGTGTCACTGTCAATCCTTGTAAAAACTACTGTTTCTTTAACCCAAAATAATTTTCTTGTTTTAACTTTTAACTTATTTGTATAGAAAAAAATTGGTTATATGTATCACGTGTAAATTTTACCCATGTAATTATAATTACCATTAATACTCTAACAACATGATTAATGTTTGGTGCAGTAATTTATAAAAAATGTAATAAAAGTGTTGTACACAAATTAATACCTTACCATAATGGATAATAATTAAGAAAACGTTCTTATTTTTGAAAAGGATTAGAACAATCAAACTAGCACAACATGTGTCTCAAAATAAAGAGTTAATTTCATACCTAAATTAAGTTGTTTAATTTTTAAAATAAGTGATTGTGAAAATAAAAACTACAATAACAAGAAATAATGATAAAACGTAGAGGAAAAATAAAGAGACAGAGAGAGTCACCTCAAAGTGACAATTCTTAATCAACACACTGCAGAACAAACAATATCTTTTATCTTTGTTCGTTGTCAACATTTAAAGATGGACTCTTTTCCTTATAAAAGATTATTGATTTTCCCTTATTCAAAATATTTTGAAATATCTTTTCATATCCTGATAAAATTGAGTATTCGCTTAATATTAGGTCATTTTAATCAAATAATTTTAAAAAATATACAACCTTAATCAAATGATTTCTTTTATTGTATGGCTTAAATGGTATGAGACGTTTAACTGATAAAGTTTACAGATTAAGAAAATAAAACTATTTTTGATAGAAAAATAAATAAGTTAGATGAAAATAAAAACATTTAAAATAAAATAAATATTAAATATGATTGGTTTAAAAAATAGAAAAAGAACACGAAGAAGGAGATGAAAAAAAAAATATAAAAGAACTCCAGTTTTTAAACTAATTACTTTTTCTTAAATTAAATTGTAACACGTCAAAATATATATTAAACGGTTAACACAATGTGAATATTATTTCAAATACATTTATTCACGTAATAAAATCAAAATAGAAGTTTAAGTTTGTTATAAAACACATGTTAATTAATATATGAAAGTATAGATAAAATAAAACAATTGAAATTTATAACTCACTTCTAGATATAAACATATAAAGTTCATATATCAACTACCAATAGTTAATTTTATTTCAAAACCAATATCAATTACCAAATTTCAATTATATTACAAAATCAATATCAACAAATCCTATATACATAAATCTATATCAATATATTCAACGAACTGTCTTTCCGAGACTCATTTAATTAATCATATAAATTTGTATAATTGTACTCGATGGTAGAGCAAATTTTCATGTTAAAATATAATTTTGATTGAAAAATTATAATCAAATGGCACTAATGAAATAAGTTACTTTTTACATCTCTTCATCAAACTTGAAATGTAGTGAGATGATAAAATTTATTTATACTAGTTATGTTATACTATTTGTTGTTTTTGTAACTTTTATGCTCTATGAGTTAAATTGAATATGATACTGGATCGTTACTATGTATGTTAGAATAAAAAATCAAATTAAATTGAGATGTGATATATATATATATATATATATATATATATATATATATATATATATATATATATATATATTTTTTTTTTTTTTTTAGAACATTGTTGTTATTTAACAAATTTGTAGTGATGATTTATATAAAACGGATTAAATAATTAGAAATTAGGAGAGAATGTAAGTCAATTTACATACTGCAGGCAACACACATTTTTTAAAATTGCCCCGTTATGATACCTTAGTTTTGTGTTCTTTTTTGTTTTTTGTTTTATCAGCTTTATGATAGCTTTGTGCTTTGGTTGACTCTGTTGTCTTAAGAAGAATTGAGATGGAAAGGAGTGATAGAAAGAAGTCATTAGGAAGGAGAAATGTTATTGTACTTTTTTGATAGAAATAGCATTTTAGTGTGTTGAATAATATAATTTTTTAACAAATTGATTTTTACAATAAATAATTAGTTTAGTGCCTAATTTATACTGTTATGAAAAAAGTAATGAATAATATATTTCATAAATATATTATATTTAAATTTATAATAAAAAATCATTATGATATATATATTTTTTAATTATTGATATTTTTTTTAAAAAAATTTAAAATTTAATTTAGAGACGGAACAAACTGTAGTTGTTAAAATAGGGTAAAATACACTAGGACAAAAAAAAAAGAAAATATTAAAAAACTAATTAAAATAGTATAAAAATAAAAACTTAAATATCTAAATTATATGTTCTAATTTATAATATAAAATATTTTATTTTGTCAAATCGTAATAATAAAATCGATTGGCACGTAATAGTTTGTTCAATTTCAAACATGGACTTTTTCAATGGTTGCCTTCCTACACCATCTTATATTTTTAATATCGAGTTTTAATTATTTTTTTTTACGAAACCTATTATTGATGATTAGGATAAAAATAGTTAAATATTTTTTTAATTCTTTAAAATGGGATACTTGCTTTCAGTGCCTTAAAAATTAATATATCTTTTTGTTCATCGTTTTATAAAAAAATGTGACTTTGTATTTTTTTTTTTTCATAAATGAAGGATGAAAGGGAGGACAAATTTTTGTAAGAACAAAGGCCATATTGGACACTTTTGTTAGATGGTAGATAAAGACATTTACCTTTTAAGAACAAAAACAAATATTATTCTATTTGTTGAAAACTTTTTAAGTGTTCATTTGCTATGAATCATTTATTGTGTTTCTTACTTTGAAGTCTTTTTCATAAATTGTTTGTGTTAATTTTAATTTAATTAAACAAGTAAAAGAGTCACACTTTTGAGCCAAAATGTGATGAGTTGGTGAAAAACAAATGAATACTTCATTTCATTATTTTGTAATTTTACCATTTTAGACAATTTTAAAATTTATCCACCAAAACCAACTTAATGATTGGAATTTGTGTAGTTTGAACAAGATATTAGGTTTTTATTATATAACAATGAGTCAAACTTTTGCACCAACAAGAAAATAAATTTAATGTATTAGAGTGGAAGACACTATCTAAATATTATAATATTTTAGAATCATACAAGCAGTCAACAAATAAAACAATTGAAACAAGAAATAAAAAAGGCTAAAGAAAATAATAACTTTTTAAAAATAAAAAAATAGAAATATTTAAAAAGATAAAAACTTAGTTTAGTGTTATTTTATCTGCTCCTTTACCTGCTAGGCCCACACACGTGCAACTTGAAACAAAAGTTTAAAGAGTCCAAAAGTGAAGCCGAACCGAAAGTCAGATAAGAACTTGTCATCAAAACTAAAAGGTTTACTATAATTTTTACATATATTTATATTATACTCTACGTTATTTTTAAACTTCTCATGCTTAATAAATAAACTCTTTGTAAGTTCTTATTTTTCAATAAATTAAACATTCAATCTATATCATTCTCTAAATTTGTAGCAATATAGTTTTTAATATTAAAAACATTTAAATTGGAAAGAATGAAAGTCTAGTTAATTAACATTTTTATCTTGGTCCATTGAAATTAAAGCAATACATAATGAAAAGAAAATCATTGACCAACGAAGGATAGTGTATATATAGACTTGATGTCACATAAATTTAATTGAATCTTGCACAATAAGAGAAAAAAAGGATTAATCTAGCTTTACTTTTTGACTTCTAACAATAGTGTTTTGCATGTTTTTTATTGGGTTATGAAATTTTGTTTTATGGTTTCAATAATTTATAATATTTGACATTCTTTAGTGATTTATGTAAATGTTTTTTCTCGCGCCTAAACCATCACCAAATTGCTTAAGTGTTGAATATTATTGTTTTATCAGCAAATCTTTACAATAACATTAAATATCACATTTGTCTTACATCTTACTAATTCATCACTCAAGTAAAGATATGAAAAATATTAACTTCAAAAATCGAACTTAATTGAACCCAACTTGATTCTATCAAATTTTTAACACACTATACCATTTTTTTCTACCAAAAACAACTTATTTTAATCAAATTGATATAAAATCACCCCCTTTCTCTTGAAACTCTTACACGCAACAAATCCACACTATTAAAGCTTCATAAGAAACCGGAAGAAGGAAAGAGTAAAAAACTAACCAAACTTGAAAACTTACCTTGGGTGAATCTTCTATCGGTTTAACTAAGCTCAATTACCCAATAACACCTTCCAATTGGGAAGCAAGGAAAAAGAATGAAAATAGTTTTTTAAAAAAAATTTATTGTGACACGAGAGAATTTACTATTATAATTTCTGTTTACGATAATTTTAATTAATTTATTTATTTTATATTTATTTCAAACTCTTTTATCTAAATCTATAAAAAGATTTTACACCTCATAACAAAAATTATACCAAATCAACAAACTTCATAACAAAGAATATACTCTGTGTAACAATTCTAATGATAACGACAAATTTAATGACAGAACACTAAAACTAAAAGAATATTTGAGCTTCATGTCGATAAAATTGATAACAAAACATTAAAATTATAAAGATGGTGCGAAGAGGATAAAACATTAGTGAGAAAAATAAAAGAATTTGGACATAAAATTGTACACGTTATTTAAGAGTTTAAACTAATACAATAACAATTTACAAACGTTTTTCTTCTTTAAATTATATATATAGTAACAATAGGATAGGATGCAATATTTTTCAAACCAATTGATCCAATTTTTTCTCTGCCTCTCGAAATCGTTATTGTTCATTTTCAAAGTTTATATTGTTTTTCAATATGAGTCACATTGAAGTTCCAACTAAAATTAGTCAATTAACCCTTTTATTGTTTCTCTTTTGGCACAGAAAGCGACAGTCATGTGCAAATATGTTGCCAAGGTCTCAAACCTATTAACCTATATTATCTCTTCTAATCAACTACCTATTAATTTTATGGCACCCCAGAATATTTCTAGGTATGAAACACCATATTATATATATCATTTGTTTTCTTCATACTTTTATTTATTTATTTAGTTTGAGTTTTAGTTTTATAAATTGGGATGCAAAGATAAAGACAAAAACAATAAATTGCTTTATTTGGAAATGCCATGCCAACAACCAAACGGCTGCTAACTGCCATCTCCATTTAAATTTAGCAAGAATACCAAAGAGGAAGCACTTTTTTCTGCTGTTGAGAAAAACTAGTGCATGCATATTAAGGAATATGAGTTATCTACCAAGCTATTTATTAATGTTATCGTACATAATTAAATATATACACGATAGAGATGAACGAAGAGACAAAGTTCTCCACCTACTTTACGAAAAGAAAATTTCTAAAATGTGGCTATTTTACTGCTTCGTATTTTAGAATCCTCGGGGTTTGTTTGTTCTGATTAGTAACTCAAGCTTAATCGGGTTTGATGGAAAAATGGAGCAATAGTTTTTAAGCAACTAAATACTATGATTGAAGTATGAACACATAATTGTAATTCTAATTTTGTTTGCTTGTTCCGTATATCATATTAAATATCTATTACATTTCTAATTTTTTTACGGAAGTGATAGAATATTTTTACTATAAGAATGGATTAAAATTTAAAAAATATTAAAATAGGTAAACCATCCTTAAAAATACATCTCATTGTAAAAAAAAAGTATAGACATGATTTCTATTTTTCAACTTTATTTTAAGAAAATTGAAATGATTGAAAATACAACTTCAACCTAGTAGAGGAGAGAAGAAAAAAAAATTCAAAACTATCCTTCCCTAATTTTTTTTATTATAAGGTTAATAGAGAAAAGTAATTCTTTCAACCTATTTTATATTCCGATTTTTAATTATATTTAAATAGGTTTTTAGATTTTAAAGTAAAATTATCGCTTGATTTGAAAGTTGTTTTGAAGATAAAATTTTAAAGTAATGGAAGTTAACTTTAATTTGTAGTGATATCTTAAAGATAGATATTCTAGATGTGGAGGTAACTTATATAAATTTAATCATAAAAGATCAACCATCAATTTTACAAATTTATAAGAAATTTAAAATTTTTTAATTTCCTTACCTCACTATATCTCTTATCATCACACTTTTTTATCACAATCTTTTTTAATGGTCAATTATAAAGAATTTTTACTTTTAATTATAAGTAGGTCAATTTAAGTTTATCTATGTAAGTATGTCAATATAAATAAAAAATAATAATATCTTACTCATTTGATCTCAAATATAAAATTAATTCATAAATAAAAATGTATATATACATGTATATATATATATATATATATATATATATATATATTTAAAATTAGTATTCACTGAAATTTCAAAGAAAAAGTTAAGAGAAAGTCCATAACAATAAATTCTTAATTAAATAAATGACATTTTAAAAATAATTAACTTAAAGAAGGTAAATTTTGTTGATTTTTACTTGTATTTAAAATCAATATTAAAGATCTATTTTTAAAATTGGGTATTAAAAAATATAAAACACTTTTTGTAGTTAGTTTTACACGGTAATCTCCCGCGTAAAACACTTTCATGTTTACGGACATGTATTTTTCTTTGACTAACCATGGTTAAAAACACGAAAAATAGGGACTGTTATGTTGCTTTTAGACATCTTTAGATTTTGTTTGGTTGAAGAAGTGAATTTAAGGAAATAGATTTGAAGGAATTTGAGTGAATTGTGTGTGAATGATAAAGTTGTTTGAGTTAATGGATAGATGGTAAGATTTGAAAAGAATGTTTGTGAAAGTTTGAGAATGATTTAATAGATGTTATAGATTTTTTTTAATTGATATATTTGTGAAATTACTAATTGACTTTGTGAAAAATAGTGTTTCATAATTTTCAATGGCTGTTTTATAATTTCTAATTTCATCATTTCAAATCTCTTTACATAAGTGAAGATCTCATCTTATAAATCTTTTTCCATTTATCCTCTCAAATTAATATAAACCAAACAGACTTTAATCACAAAAATCTATCCCCTTAAATAATATATTTATATAAATTAGTTCAACCAAATAAACTTATATAAAGATAGTTTTAAGATTTGGTCTGATTGTCCAAATTAGTTTCGTCTTTTTGTTTTTAACTCATAACACACAATATAATGTTCATATTTGTTGTTTTTTCTTCTTTTATTTTCCTTTATTATTTTAAGAGTAACCATTTCCTGGTTGTCTCAGCATTAATTAGTTTATTATTTTTCTTTGTACATCCTCCCATCATCATTAATATTTATCTCTGTCTCCTTGTCCAACAGACCAGTGATGAGAAGTTTGTGCAGAAAGATGTTTCTTTTTGCTAATTGTTAAAATTACTGACAACTGAGTTGTGGTCCATGGATGATTTTTGTTTTTACACTAGTCACGATCTAGGCACCGGTTCATGTCTCTCTCAAACTCTTTGCTATACACTACGTACCTCTCTTGATGAACACGTGATTCTTCTAATTAATTTTCACATTTTAAGAAAGGTAATTAGATTAATAACATTAAATTTTATTAATAATGAAAAGGTTCTTAAAATCACCATATTATTTTTTTCACTTATTTACTTTTCTGTGAGGATTAACTTCTCTAATTCTGAAAAGAGATAATAAATGTAATTTATAATATTTAATGTGATGTAATTAACGGTTTAGTAAAATAAATTAGTATAAGAAATAATTTTGGAAATATTCCTGTAAAAATTTTAAGGAGTTTTATTAAATTTTAAGTAACTTATAAATTTAGGTATTTTTAATTAATTTTCTGTTAAGAAATTGTAAAGTCAACTAAAAATTAATAAGAGAGTGGGGTGAATTAGTTTTTAAAAAATTAAAACTTTTAAACAGAAATTTTCTTAAATTATTGATGATAAAAAAATCTGAGTACAGTAGTCAATCAAAACTAAAAATAACAGATAATTCAAGATAATGAGAGAAAGATAATAAATACAATATTTTTTTTTGGATCTACATCCAAATAATTCAGACCATTTGATAAATTTTTTGCTAAAATTCCAGTCAATTACAATAATGACCTTTATAATTAAAATAACAAAAATTACAAACTATTTCTTAAAATATCGTTCAAGAAGATTTATAAAGATAATAAAAACACTTAATTACGGAAAGCACATACATACAATACTGGTACAGACATATCACTATATATTAGAAAAGAAAATAAAAATGTGATAAATTTACAATAAAAAAAACCTATAACATGATCACTTTTCTTGATGAAACTTCAACACTACTTTTTTAATGAAGATATAGATGTATAATACTCTCTATCTCTTTTAATAAATAACAATCTCTCTCTTCTGAGAAGTATGGAAATATTGCAATGAATGAGAGATGACTTTCTTTCTAAAAGAGTTTTATAGTTATTAGCAAATATAATCGATTATAATTAATCATAAATGATAATTATATTCTTCTTATAACTTAACAAATATTTTAAATCATTGTGAAAATAAATAAGCATTTTTGAGATTCTGCTAACATAATTGATTATTCATTGTTTATAATCAATTATTTGTTAAACTTTGCTTTGAAATAATCGTTTATAAATTTAACATAATAGATTATTATATTCAGAAAAATAGAAACACATTTTTTAAATGCAAGAATGCTTAAAATTAAATTAAAATATTGATTCATATTTTATATTTTAATCATACTAATATTGAATTTTGAGGAGTCAAAATATAATGTAATGTGTATGGATTGTTTAGAAAAAAAAAGTTTGGAAAAGCCATGATCTCTTAAAAAATTGTCTTGTTTTTATCTATATTTTCAATTTCTTTCAACTCATTAATTAACTTATCCGACTTACTTGAAGAGGGAAATGACAAGTTGGTTGACAAGTTAAAAGTAATTAAAGAATAAAGACCCAAACTAATCTAGTAAATTTGAGATAAGACAAAAATAACAATTATATCATTATATTAATAGTAAAGATGACACAAGATATTTAGATGAAAATAAAAGTTATTTTAAACATGTGAAAATATATAAAGTGTTTAAAATTGAATAACAATATTATTAAAGAAGAAATTTAAACTTATAATAATTTTGCGGTGCTTTTGCCAATAGAGTACCAAAAGTTTTTATAGGTCAGTTATTGAAGGCCATAAATTTTACAAGCATCTAATTTTCAGCACTAATGACATTGTTGATAAAAAAGACAACGACTTTTAGAGCCGTTTATAAAAGTTATCATGTTTTAAATATGATTTTAGGTGTTATAAAAGGGGTAAACTTTTATTTTAGTTTATGCTAAACTTTTATCTAACTTCCAGTCTTTTAAAATAAAAATCTCATTTTTTTTCTATAAAATAATAAATTTTTAGTTTTGATAGCTATAAAAATTATTTTTATTTTGCATCTCTCCAATTTTTCGGTTATTATGGTTTATTTTAAGGTAAATAAATAATATTTATACGAGAAAAAATTGATAGAAATTACATTGTAAATAAATTTTAATGAGAAAAAGGAGAAAACAATAAAAATATGATAAATTTATCAAGTTAAAAAATAAAATAATAGATATTAACTTTATGTTTAAAGTAGGTATGAATATATATACATACATATATATATATATATATATATATATATATAATTGTTTTTATGTATGTAATGGTAGAATTTAAAATTATAGAGTGAATATTTTATTTTTTTTATATTATAAATAGAAAATAAATAAATTTATTATTCATTTATAAAAAAAATCAAAATCTCTTTAAAATTATCAAATTTTTATTTTTTAAAATTTTTTTAAACTATTCTTTCCTCTTTTAGAGTACACGGTCTAAAGGTAGAAAGGATTAGATCAATCTCACCTTATTTAGATTTTAATCTAGACAATTTTTTCTTTTCTCTTCAAATTTTGTCTTTCCTTTTGATTTTTGCCGTATACAGGATTTCTATAAGATGTATTTTATTTAAACGAGGTTTTATTTAAACAAGTTAGAGTATCTCTAATCTTTTTAATATTGATTTTCTTTAACATAGGATATTTTTAAATAAAAAGGTTAATCTAATTTATTTTAAAAAATGTGAAAAAAAAGAGTAAATGATTAATGAGGATAAACGAATATTCAAACAGATCACAAAAATACAGAAAAAGAAGTAAAGGAAAATGAAGCCAATGTTGAGTTCAGTGCCAAAATTAAGATCCATCGTTATTATCTTACAGAAACACACACAGGAGAATTCTCCAATATTAAAAGTGGGTCCCAAAGCAGTGGCCCCACTTAAATCGCATTTCTCTGACCATTTTACCCCTCTCTACCCCTTTATATTCGCGCCTTCGTCCTTCCTTCCTTTTCCCACATGCACTCTCTCTCTTGCTCTCTTATTCTCTCTCATTCCTCCTTCTTCATTTTCAATTTTCACGATTTGACACAATGGCAAAAGGAGGAAAACTAATGAAGCTGAAATCAGTGCTGAAGAAATGGAACTCATTCGGCAACGGCAAGCAGAGCCGCCACAGCCCCAGCGCCGTCGCAGACGACGAGTCCTCCTCCAGATCGGACCTCCACGCCGTCTACGTCGGCAAGTCCCGCCGCCTCTACCGGGTCTCCTCCGGCGTCCTCGACAACCCCGTCTTCCGGGAACTCGTGGAGCGGTCCCGCGACGACTCCAACCACCAAGACGACACCATCAATGTGGCATGCGAGGTTGTCCTCTTCGAACACTTGCTCTGGATGCTCGAAAACGCCGACCCACAACCCGAGTCTCTCAACGAACTCGTGGACTTCTACGCCTGCTGAGCCAAATGCTAATGCAACATTAAAGAAATCGAAAGAAAAACCAAAGCAACGTATAATGTTATATTTATATCTATACATATAATACTTCCGTCTATTTGTGACTGTAATTTGATTAGTTGTAATAACTAACATTCATCCATAAATGTTGTCAATAATTGAAGTATTAGTAAATATCGGTTTGATCATATAATTTAGATTTTTGCGATATGGTGGGGATGGATGTTGAGTTGAGTTGGTTGTAGTGGTTTGGTTGAGTTGATGGAAGCTCCAATCCATGTAAGTGTAAGTGATGAAGTGGTTAATTAATTGTTCATTTCTTCTTCAAGGGAAAATGTGTCTTGTTTTACCTTGGATGAGCTTGTTTTTTAGTTAGATAAATGCTATGTTATGTTATGTGAGTGGTGCTGTCAGAGTAGAATGTGACTGGGACGACACCGAAACTTTTTTTGTCCACGAATCATCATATGTCGGATTGAAAGCTTCAATTTTGGAAGCTCTTCATCAGATTCCCGAAGTGGGTGTTTGGTTATAACAAAAGAGCATTATTGGAACTGCTTACAAATTGGTTGAGAGAGACTTATTTTGCTAATTAAAGAAAATGGAAGCTGACATGGTGACTACTCTCCTACTTCATGAAGATGCCATGAGACTCTGCATATATATATTCATCCATTGGCCCCTCATGTATGGTGTCACACTCTACTTTCCTTCATATATTCATCAGTGTGGAACGGATCAACCTGCAGTGTCGATTATGTTTGTAAATTTAATGTATCAAAATCTTTTCTATGATCATGATCTATGCAGTTGAAGTTGAAAATTCAACTGCACAAAACCCCGATCATTCACTAGTTACATCATCTACAGTTATCTGGGACAAGGTAACATGCGTTCTGCACAAAGTACAAACAGTTCCAACAAGTATTTATGAAAAAGGATTTTTATACCTTGATCATTTTGTATAGTTTTTTCATACATATAAGAATAATAATGTGTCAAAAAAACATTTACAATATTATAACTTTTCAAAACTGAACCCCACAATTAAAAGTTGTATATCTTTTCACAACTCAACCCAGTTCCTGTTGGTAACAAATTGATAGTTTGAATTAAAATATATCCTTAAAAAATAATACATGAATATTCTTGAAGATATATACCAGTTAAATAATTACTATATACCATATACTGCCTCTGGGGTAGGTCCGCTAATTAATTAAAATGTTACCCAACCAGACATGAGTGACTTTGGCCTTGCGTCATCATTTCTATTTGACATTGAAGAACCTACGTCCCCTCCTGCTGAAAAATCTGAAATTTGCATTAATTACAAGCCACTACACCAAAACATTCATGGGTTGGTCAAGGAAATAAATTTCTGTATCTTGGTTGTTAGCTGGGGTAGAGAACATGGTGATGCATCTAAGCCACACCCACATATTAATAATTCCAAAAGATGTATTATACATAAAATATAGCAAATCTGCAACCAGAGGAAGTTGTTGCAGAAAAGAAGTTCATATTCTGAGACAGCAGTGAAGTCAACCGCTTTTAAGGATGCAAACAGCAGAATTCAAAGCATTTGCATCCAAAAAGTGGATGAGCTTAATATATAAATAAAGGAGGCTCTGAAAAATGTTGTTAGATTAAGGCTTGTAAGGAAGAGATATATTAGTGTCTGGCAGATATACGCATACTTTTGCATACAAATGATTGGGTTGTTAGAGATGCCTTTGTTTTTTCACATTACGCTCTCACACGCTCCCTGCAGGAAATTGCTGACCTTAGTGAACCAAAAAAGAAAAAGAAAACGTAGCTTTTGGTTATCCTGATTAAGGACTTTAAATTGGACATTAAGTGGATGACACGAAATTTAGCCGTTTATTTATAATAGTGCACGCATTAGTGTCTGTAATTAAGTGAAACGCGTTGCCAAGCTGCCATTGCCACCCCACAAAAAGTCCGTGTTCTATTACAGCCGCAACATAACAATATTTGTATGGTGTTTTGAGGAAAAATGTTCTAAATGTGAGTGTTTGTACTTGTAAATTAAGGAGTTAAGATAACAAATAATGTGGTTGAAAACCATCCTAAATCCACATCTCAGAAATTGCATAAGATATTAATGTAAAAGTACAAAAAATACACGGTTATAAGGGTGACAATGTGGTCAACCTCATTTCTACTTAACTTCAATCTCCTTTAAGCGATTGTGAAATGACCCATTAGTAAAAAGTTAGACTGAAAAAATGTGATTTGACTGACCTATACATGAGAAATTGTTAGCAGAAATTGTAGAAAAAATATACTTTTGAAAACTATCAATTTATTTATTTTTAATACATCACATATTATATATATTATTTCATTGATCAAAGTTGGACATTGATGAAACAGATTTGATCTTTAGGATTCCGACATTTCTAATGTCAACTATATATCACGAGTAGCGAAAAATTCATTTTAAATAAACCTCTATTTATCCTACATTATCAACTATTTAGAGGTGGTGTTAGGAGTTATCTAGAGTGAGACACTATAGTTTGTGTTGCACTCTGAACTGTGCCACGTATAAATTGGGGTTATATAATTAGTTTTTATATGACAGTATATAGTGCAATATAATTAATAGTTGGCATTTGGCACAGCCATTGTCTGTCTTGAAAGGCTTATATCTTTTTTGGGTTGGGGAAAGGGTGGGGTTTGAACTCTGCCCATTAGAAGTTTGAACACGAAGTAGCTAGCAACCTGCCAGCTATATTGTATCTTTTGTGTCTAGAAACTTTAGAATTAACAACACACCATTAGAATACTCGACAAGGAAAAACAAAGAGGGGTAAAGAATAAAAAAAGGGAGAAGATGGACAAAAAACAAAGGGGAAAAACAGAGTTGGAAGAAAAGGGAAAGAGGTAAACTAAGAACATGTTTGAGTTAGCCACTAAATAATAGTGTTAATTAGACGGTCAACATGTTTGAAACCGACACTAGAATCAGAAGAATTAATAAAATTAAATATACTAATTTATGTGTTGATTTCAATCTAAAACTGATATAATTTTAATATTTATTTAAGTAAGTTTTAAGCTAATCAATGTAAAATTATTTTTTAATCTTTATTTAAATTAATATCAATCTAATTAACATTAATTTTATTTATATGTTATAAATTATATCTATACGTGATTTCTATATGATTTATAATAAAAGTCATAATAAATTTTAAAATGATATATTATTATTATTTGTATTTATTATTTGAATTAGAGTTATAATAAATTTGAGGAGATATATAATTGTCTGTTTATTTTTAAAATTGAGTTATTCAATATGAATATGATACACAAATATTAACTTTACAAAATTGTGAGTGAATTTTAGATTATTTAATTTAAAAGAACATAACTAACATAGAGGTGAGACTTTTAGAAAATTGATGTACTTGTTGAAGAAGATATTTTTAAAAGGTATCTTGTTATGTCTTGTGTTGGATAAGAGTGTGAAGAAGTGTTAACTGTCTATGGTGTTCCTTTACCCCAGACTAGATGAGGATGATGATTGATGGAAATATAAATGTTATTATCTTTATGCCTAGGATAGTAGTTCAGCTAGTAAGTGACACAGTCCTTACATGGATAAGGTAATTTCAACATAAACAAAAAAATTAACTTTATATTCACTTTTCTTTTTAAATTAACTCTATTAATTTTGCTTTACCGTTTGATCATTGTTTACAATATTGTTGACAATCAATTATCTAATAAGAGATAACCTAATAATGATAAGGTAACAGAAGTTAATACTCCTATAACTTAACTTTTTTATCATATTATCGATATTGACACGAAATCCTTTGTAAGTATAATGTGACAAACAATATTTTTGAATTTGATAACTTCTAATATTACATTTTCGTGTCTAATTTATTATATATTGTTAAGGAAAAATTTAAATGAAAAATTTCTGTTATACATTTCTTAAACTTCGATCCATTCAAAAGTTTCTAAATACGAGGTGGAGACCAAATAATACTTACAAATATAAATGAGTTATTTAAAAAAACATATATACTTATTTTTATACAATAGAATACGTAATTAATTATTTTTAATAATTAATATAGTATTAATTCAATTACATGCACGCTTCATTCTTAATTAATTGTACTCATGGTTATAAATATATTTTTGTGTAATTTTGTTTGAAAATTGCAAATTCGACAATGAAATGAAAAAAAAAAACTTATTACAAGTGTTTTGTTTTCAATTTTTTTCGAGCGCATTTAACTTTAAAATATATTATTGTTTTACACTGATATCTTATTTAATTGGAATTGTGATTGATGGTAGTATTTTAAGTGAAAGGATTAGAATAAGACAAATTTCATATATCTACTCTAAGTTAATATATTTTTATTTACCATACACTAATTAGTTTATTTGTAAATTTTGTAATAATTTAATTTAATATTTTTATTATTTTTAGCTTAATAAATGAGATAATTCTTTTGAATACTATTATTATATCATGTATTGGACGAATATCATGTTAGAGTTCATTACTATATGATAATTGAACATTAACAAATTTTAAATGTTTTAGTAATTTTAGAACCTATCACTATTGTTCGATGAAGATAGGTTACATATACCATATCAATGGATAACATATCTTCTATAAATGTTCAGTAATTAGGTTTCTAATTATTTTAGTTTGAAAGAGTGGGTACTTTAAATTAAAATAAATATTTTAGTAGTTAAAATTATTTAAAATATTATGTTTCTTTAATTTTGTTTGTTTCTTAATTTGTTTTGATAACCAACGTATAAATAACCATACTTTTTTTAGCAAAATGAAAAACTAAGTTTTGTCTAAAAATATATCTCCTGTTTTTACATAAAACCAATAGATGATTTAAATTAATCAAATTAATCTACCCTAAAAAAGGTTTTTTTTTTTCTTTTACATTAATGCTAACAACTAAACAATCAAAGAAATCTGTTAAGAAAATTCGAGGAGACAAACATGAAGACATTAGGTTAGTAGGTCTTTTGTTTTATATGTTGTTCAACTTTCTCATTCTTACTCAATGTGGATACCTAACAAATCTCTCCTCAAGTGAGAATACAAATACCTTAATTACAAACTAGCCTCACTTGTACCGCCGTTTACACACTTAAACGGGACATGCTTGCCTGAAACCTCTGTCATGAAGACTTTTGATATAGGGATCAAACTATACTCGTCTGAGTCGGTCACCGCAACTAACTATCGGCTCTGATATTATTTATTGGGAAAATCCTAGGGGAGAAACCTTGGGGAGACAAACAAGAATGAGAATAGAGCCAAAACACATAAGGAATGACACCACCTTCAACCCAAAACCTTAAGGCATTGGGTTTGTGGGTCTTTTTTCTTATATTTTGCTCAACTTTCTCATTCCTACTTAATAGGAGACTTAGACTCATACTTAAATACCTACTAAAATCATTAAATGATTGGCAAGTTATGCAGTAGGTTTTTCTTATCTGCCAAATTTAAAAAGTTACGTACTAAAACCATTTTCATTACACATCGCACATTTAAGTCATAAGACTTAATGTTTGTTTTATCTAAATTTGTTTTAATGACGTAAAAAAAATAAGATTTTGTGTCATAAAAATAAAAATAAATAATTTTTTATTTTAAAAATACATATTTCTATCAACAATTAAATAAAACATTATTAAAATTGTGAGTCTTTTATAAAATCCTGGAGTAAAAATAGAAAAACAATCTTAAAATTAATGTGACATAATGAATCCACTAAAATTAAATTAAGATACTATAAAATAATTAAAAATAAATTTAAAAATATATAAAATTTATTAAATAACCTTAATTTTGACAAATTGAAATTAGTAAAAATAAACAATCTTAAACATCTAAAAGCAATAAATATGTTAAGTATTCATTATTTTGTATATTCACTAAGTAATGAATATTTTTTTTGAATAAATATTATTCATTATCTATCACTTTCTTAGTTAATCTAAAAAGTATTTTCTTAGTCTTACAACTTTTACTATTTTTTACCTTAAGTTAAAAATAGTCTTTAAAATAAAAATTAAGAATAGATATTTCTCAATTGAGAAAAACTTTCTCCTCTTATAAGTACGGTATAATTTTTTCATTTACTACATTCGAGTTTTATTATGAAAAACAGGAAATCATATAATTAAAATTGACTAGTTTAATTTGAATTGTTGTTTAGTAGAAAAAAATTAAACCTAGTTTTAACGATGCACATATTATCATATCATTTGATAAGTTTAACAAACTTCTTAACCTATTAAAATGTAGTCAAAAGTGCTATAATAAAATACTTAGAATATCGGTTAATTTTATTTTTGAGGTTTTAAAATCAGAATAACAATATAATTTTCTGAGAAATTCAATTGAATTTGTTGACATATTTTCCTTTATTTTTGATTGATCCAACAAAACTCTCAATTTACCCTCGTGGCGGGACAAAGTGTTTTCTTCGGATAGCCAACCACATTCAAACACTAATATTTAGAAAGAAGTAAAAAATGTAACATATCACTTTGTTACAATATTTTTAAGGGAAGAGAAAGCATATTAAGAAATAATTTATCTCTTCTATATTATTCCTTTCACATAAAAATAATGTGATACACTAAAAAGTTTAAATTATTTGAGTCGAAATTTAAAATAGTTTATATATTTTTCTCTTTCAACCTACTAAATCACTTTTATAGAATAAAATTAAAACCAAGTTATCAAACTTTAAAAGGAACAATACTTAAGGTGAAACATTTCTTTCTTAAAAAAGAGTTTAAATCATTCGTATTGTTTAACCTTCATTAGATAGCTTCTTTCCACTCACATCCAAAAATTTTGATAAAGCTAAATGTCGTAACAAGTTTTAAGTTAAAAGAAAAAAAAATCACTTCTATTATTAGTATATGCAGTGAAAAGTAATATACAGTAGAATGGAAGATCCTAGGTGCTTACAGATTTTGAGAATGCAATTCGAACTTTTTTTGTGCCACTCAATCTCATCATGGACAACTCACAATGTTGACAAAACCACTCGTGTTTTGACCAACGGCATTTGTGCTGCATGTCATACTTTGCTCAACTATGAAACAATAATGATTGGAAGGAACCACAAAAAGTTAAAGCAAAAAAGAGCATTTAGCAAAGTGTTAGGCACAAGGGAAGAATCCAAGTGTTTCAATTTCATTGGTTAATCATGCATTACAAATAACAAAGAAACCATTTGACGGAAATCATGCCAAAGTATTGGTGTTAACAGTTGTCCAATTTTGTCTCGTATTATCTAGCATCTTGCTGCAGAAAATAGACCTCAAATGGAATCCATGCATACTTCTTAATCCAGGGAAATTGAAAAGTATACACATAACGTATTCAAAACTTAAACATTTTCATTTCATTTAACGTACCAGTTTTGAATCTTCAACTACCAGTCATTTAGAAATTATAACTTAAGTTAATTAAAATAGAACATAATCATTCTAAGAAAGTAATTATTTTTAAAAGTAACATAGAAATCGAAAATTCAGTACATAAAAATAGTAAAAAAACTTAAAAGCTCGTACTCTTAAGGAAAATGATTATGCCGATTCATTTAATCTAAAAAACAAGTGTGCAACACTTACATCACTTAATTAATTAGGTAAATAAAATGGGAAATAGCATCTTTTATAAAGTGCCCCTCTTACCTTTTTCGCTGTCAAGTATTTCGGCAAGAAAAAGCTTCAAAAATGTTTTATCTTTAAATTATCTCCAAACAACCCATGTAGAATGAAAACGAGGAACACCATCTTGGGATCGACGTGTCACTTCTCGCATTCTGTAGTTGATTGTGAAACCAGAATACTAAACTCTTCCTGTTGGAAAATACTAAATCAGGAAAATTTATTATATAAAAACAATATATTTGTACTAATTAAAGTGTATTAAATGTATTTCTTACTATAATATATGACTTGAATAATGAATTTTGAAAATTGCTGATATATGTTTAATTATACGTTATATTAAGCCAAACATAAATCTATGATTTGTATTCTTAATTTTCATTTTTTGTATTCAAAACATACATATCAAACCCACATCAATCATGCCCTTAATCAATGGAGGTCAATGCATACACCCATAAAGAAATTAGTTTTCTTTCTACCAAATCTATTATATAAATATATAAAAAAATGACATTAATTCCTGGCTTATTTTGACACATTCCTGGCAGACTTAGCATTGAAAAAGGTTATCACCATCACATGAATGTATGATCACTAATTCTCCATATTGTTCACACCAAAGCCAACTTTCTAATGTAAACTCAGCAATGTTGTTAGTTACATTTGCCTTATTCTAACCAAACCTCTACCCAATATACAGGTAGCATTTGGACAGTACTATAATTTAGAAAAATGAGGTTTTTCCTTCCACATTGCCCGCAAAGTTTCTCTGATATTGTGGTTTGTGAGACATTTCAATGCTTTTGCCAACTGAGCTGGATCCTTATCCTGTATTTTAGGTCGCAACATATTCCATAACATATGGTAGATATGCTGATCTCACAGTTGCCAAGCCCCATTAAATGTTTGCTATATTAAAAAACAAATTACACTATCCACATAGCTAGATAGATAGATAACCAATCTTTTTGTCTTGTAGCTTCCCTCGTGCATATATCCACCACAGCCACAGCTCGTGAAAATGTACATATATTTTTTTCTTTACTGAGAACAAGTGTTTCCCTTAAACTATGGTTTTGTGATGCAGAAAAATTGTCTGAAAGAAGAATAAGGATAAAAGGAAGTGAATTTTTACATGAAGTGGGGTGTAAAACAGAAAATATTAGTTTGTTTTGTAGCAATAGCATATGAATGGAAATTGGAATTGATAGTAGAAATGAGAAGACAACAATAGTACGTTGGTGGTAGGGTTGAGATGGAGACTGGTGAGAAGCGAAAACGACGAAAAATGGTGAGTGAGGGGCGCGTTTTACGGGGTTTGGTGGAGATGCTCCCTACCAATCACTATGTACCACACACAATATATATATATTTTAGTTTTTATTATCACCTTCACGGTGTTTTAGGTATTTAAGTCTAAATCTAAATTTTATTTTAAATAAAAATAAAAAAATTAAACATCATATAAAAAAAATTATAAACTTAATATTTGAAAGATTTTGATTAGAGATAACGACACTATTTTATGTAATTAGACTTTTGTCTTATCTTTATTTGATTTTTTTGTAATTTTTTTCTAAAATTTTTTAATAAAATATTCTTGTTTAATGTCTTTGCTGTTGGCCCCTTCGATTTTCTCAACAGGGTATTCTCGTCTTTTCACACTCTGTCCCGTGACAAAACCAGGCCACATGGGTCATTTGATTCACCCTCGTCCTCGTGGAGGGCCCTTTCCCTCCTTTCGCACGAGTGATGACCCCATGTTAGTGCAGGAATTTTTGTCTCTAAATTTTTAGCTACAAACACCACACGCTATGCCTATATCATATTCATGTTAAGTGTCTACTTGCATCACAAAAAGAAAATTCACTTATCAAGATGAATAGACTCATCATGCAACAGATGGCTATTAGTTTAGGATATATATATACATATATATCTTCATTATTAATAAACCTAATTATGATTCATGAAATTAGATTCCTTCAACATGCATGTCTTGCAGATATTGTTTTCTCGTTTCGCAATAATTGGTTCATTTGCCGAGACTCAAAAGATTTGGTGCATGATCTTGACTTGTTATTAGGGAGTGGGATTTTCCGTTTGATCGCGTTGGATCCTGTCCAATACTTCGTTAATTATTGCCATGGCTATTAAAAGGAAGCTTTACCAATCTCATACATTGAAAAATATATATTTATATGTTGCAATGAAAAGGAATATTGATTAATTAACAGGAAGACACAAGCTCCAAGTCCTATCCTTCTCAATCACTCAACTTGATGCCAAGAAATAGTGTATGTAATAATATCGTATCATAATGTCTTTCGCAATTTGGCCTTTGAATTTATAGCTTGAATAGAGTTATGTGTGACCCCCCAAAGAGAAATAAAAGACTTTATAATCATGATTTGTGACCTAGACTGACCATATATATGGACCAGACAAACATCATGGAAAATTCTTGTTATACCAAAAATCTAAACTGTTGGTCAGACTCTACAAGATTGAAGTGAACGTTTTCAATGGATGGCCATGGAATTAAAAGGTGACTTCACTGGACATATCCAATGTTGAAGTCAATTATGGTATGAGTGGACAGTGTACGTAATTGGAGAAGATAATGTATCAAATCTTTGTATGTGTATAGAATTGTGTGGCGGGTAACTTTTGAAAGATATGACAAGTTGAACGAGTAAATGCTACCGAACGTGCTTATGGTTTGAAAATCATTAGATTTTGGATGCTTAAAGATTAGATTTTGATGTACTGTTGAGTAGGGGGAAGGTCAGATTGGACCAGGTTCCAAACTAGATGGAATTGGTGTGAGTTTTAAGAGTCTTTTGGCAGTTGGATCCTTATTCAATGTCCAAAATGGAAACAAAAAATCGTTGGGTGTCAGAAATTGAAGTGTTGAACTTTGATCAAAGGTGCATATTAATTAAGAGTCTTGTTTGGGGTGTGTTTTGTTTGGTGTTGGGAAAATCAAACTCTCATTTATGGAATGTATTGATGACTTGCAAGTACAGTATGTTGTAAGTTGTTGGTTTAATAAATATGCCTTATTCAAAACTGAAAAACTACGTACTGAACTTTTAAGCTTGACTAGAGCGTGGACTACACGTGAATTTTGAGAAGATTGATTACTGGTGTGTATAGAAAAAATATTGAAAAAAATATGTGGTAATGAATTTTGTTTACATTCTTCATCCAATGAAAATATTTATTATACATAATAAATTTCTAAATTTTAATTACAAAATTACTTTAACAGTCACAATTATAATGACTTCTGATTGATTAATCATGTTAAACATGTCAGGAACATTAAACTAAAAAAATATAATAACATCTTTATCTTATTAAAAAAATCCTATATCAGTTATTAGCTAAAATTTATGGAAAATTACAAAATTATGAATAAGGTTATTTAAACGGGAGACTCGTGATCTTTTTATGTGTTTTAATAATTTTCAAATAATAAAAATAATATATTTAAGAAAATGTTACTAACATTTTCATCTTTATTTCTCACTACGTACCTTTCAATCAAATAACACAGTCCAGGTTTATATATATATATATATATATATATATATATATATATATATATATATATATATATATATATATATATATATATATATATATTTCTACTTGGTTGTCAGCATACAGTAAGCATGACATAATTTGAAATGCTATGATAAAATCCCCTTACAAACATTTATGACATCGATACTAAATAATATTTATACATAAATTATCCAATGAGTGGTTACTTTGCTATTTAAGATAAATATATATAAATATTATAATTACAACCACATATCAAAGCCGAATAATATATTTAAAATTACTTTTAGCGTTTATAGTTTTTGCAAATACATAATTTTAGTTTTATAAATTTTAATTGTAAATTTAGTCTATAAATTTTAAATTTATTTTTTATTTACTGTATGTCAGGTTAACATAAAATATTACATATTGGTTAACTATAATGCAAATTATTTATTCGTGGAGAATATTAAAAATAATATTTAATAATAATGTTTAACATATGTTATCGCCACATATATGTTAACATTTTTAATCAATTAAAAATATCTTATCTCCACATATATGTTACAGATTCTAACCAATTGAATAATATAACAATGGACTGAAATTGTTTAATTTTAAATGCAGAGAATAAAATATACAATTAAAATTTTACAGAAATAAAAAATAAGGACTAATAATAGATTTAAGATCAAATAGTAATGACAGTAAAAACATAACAATAATATTTTTAATGCTTATTAAAAATTAAAGTGTATAAAGAATACATAATTAAATATTTAAAAAACATTAAATAAATAATAATAATTGTCATTACAATGATATTTATTTTTATATTCCTTGTTTTAATTTAAAAAATTAGAATATATTATAACATCTCAAATTATAATATAATATTTTTAAAATATAATATATTGAATTACATTTTTATGAATTATTTAAATATCTTTTCATTTTTTAAAAATATTATCTGACAAACTATTTAATTAGAAAGTTCAATAATAATAATAATAATAATAATAATAATAATAATAATTAAAATTTAGGCAAGGTGGATAGAGAGAAAATGTTCTACTACATCAAAATATAATCGTTATACTAATGTAGAGGGAGGTGATATTTACAACTTTAATGTTATTTTACTTATTTATCTTAGATTATTTTATTAAGTAAGGTGTCATTGAGCTCATCTTATTTAGTTGTTATATATCTTTTATGACTATAATTATTTAATATAATATTCCTAAATATTATTTGAAAATTGTGAATATATTATTTAAAATTTAAAATTAATTAATTTGTAATTGAAGATTTGATTTTAGAGATTTAAATGAGAAAAAAATTTAAATAATATGAAATAATCTTGGATATTTTATTTTTTAGGTGATTTTCATTTATCTTGACTAAAAAAATAATTTATGAGTGTCTTTTTAAATAAAAAAAGTTATATATATATATATATATATTATTTTGTTTTGTATTATTTAATTTATTGGTATGATATTTGTTCTTATTTCTTACTTTCATCTCTTGTATATGATAAAATTAAAAATATCAATTTAACTAGATGGAAAATGTCAAAATTTTCAAACTCATTCCCTACTGTTATCAACATATTTTTTCAGGAATTAACCAATTGAAACATAAACATCATTGTCAATTTAACTATTTTTAGAGGGACAGAATTATCAACTTTAACATTGTATCTAAAGTAGAAGTCTTAGTTATTTTAGAAGTAACAGTAATGATTATTTTCTACATGCTTCACATATCTATACCAATTCATTAATTAATATATTTTCACCAACTATGTAAAAAGGAAGTAATAATATAAAAAAAATAATTATATATAAATAAAACTTATTATCTATCCAGATAGTAAGAAATATATATATATATATATATATATATATATATATATATATATATATATATATATATATATATATATTCGGTAAATAAATTTAAGTATTTTTACTTAAACATCACTAGTTGAGCTAATATGACCACTTGTTCAGAAAATTGAGAGAAAAATACTATAAAAATCTTATATACAATGAGACATAAACTAGACTTAAGAAGATGTTACATTTAACCTAAAATCTTAAGACATTAAGTTATTGGATATTTTTTTTTATATGTTATATAACTTTTTTATTTTTACTAAATATGAAATTTAAATTTATATTTAGATATCTTAACAATGAGATGAATAATGTAAGATTTTTACTAATTTTCTTTTTAACAAAATTGCCTTTTAAAGAATTATAAGACTAACAGTGAGAACACTTTTTATATCAATATTAGAGTATCCGAAGTGCTTCTTTCTATTTCATTAATTTTTTACTGATAAAATTTATCAACTTTGTAATCCATGTTTTCTTTATATAAAATAAATTATGACCGTCGCTTAAATTTCTACCATTATTATTACAAAGTAAACCTTTAAAAGAATATAAATTCAAAGTTAGATGCCCAGTACGAAAAAAAAAGTACAAGATTGTCATATTCATCACGTGTTTAACAATCAACTAAATGAAATATCCATAACATATATGATGACCGTTAACTTTATAATTAAACAACAACAACCATAATTACAAGGTGTTGTTTTGATGTACGTTGGCTTGTATAACGAACTCACTAGTAGTAGCACATCAATCGGTGGAAATAATATCTTACACATTAGTGTGCCATAGGAATGAAGATAATAATAGTTATGAATGTGACATGAAGAAGAAAAAGGAGATGATGAGCGCAAGAAAAAAATTAGGAACGTGTTATGTGAGATTTGGAAAAGTGATGTAGTGAGATTGCAAAACTAGAGAAAATGATGAATTGATGAATGGTGTGTCAATTTGTTCTTATATCTACAATATGTACTTTTATTTTATTTTTTCTAATATTCGTGTCGAAAGCGAATAATCAAGGTACGTGGTGAGTGTCCAACATAAATAGCAACCATTCCATAAAAAAGAAACAAGAATAAAAATCACTAACTTGAATGGTAAAAGAAGATAAAAAAGTTATTTGCTTATAGAAATTTAGCAAAGAGTGAAGAGATAAGTTTGAGTTGTGCACTGGGAATTAAAGTATGAATTGACATGCAAGCTGATTGAACATAACATATGATGTATGGCTGCATGACATTGACTGTTGTGTCTGATTTTGGTAAGGATTGCTTTGAATTTCACAATTTATAATAAAGGTCCTTTTTTTTAATATATATATATATGTGTATTAATTATTGACTTTGCTCTTGGAGACCTGCATTTAAAACAAAGGAAAATGTTAAAGCTAAAACTACAATTATATCTATTTTAGCCTACCCAAATATTTTTCAATATTTCCGTATTAAATTTATATATTTTGTTTAATGTCATTCTTGAAGTTAAAATTGGAAATTAGGTTCATTGGAAAGCCCAGTGATAAAGAAGAAATGTGCCAGAGAAAACAAAAGAAATTTTCATAAGAAAATACTTCTATACACATCAAATGAAGAACAAAACTCCATATAAGATGGGAGCACACAGTTAATATACCAATAAAATCTTGAGATTTGTATGATAAACTTTTGTCTCTGTCCTTTTTCTCTTTTCATCACTTTTGTATTTTTGTATATTCCATATTTATATAAACTTATTTCTTCCTGATAAAAGAAAAAAACCAAGACAATCTATCCCTTCACGTTAACTCTTTCTTACTCAAACTCACATGTGCGATAGTACGCGCAATAAATTTGGAAGTGAGAAAGGACAATATGCGAAGAAAGAATAGGCATTCATTTGCAATTGAACTAATAAAGTGTGTCATATCTATATTGTTAAAATTAAAACAGCAAAAAGTGTTTTTCTTTTTCAGAAATGTGATTACTTTTTAAGAATCGAATCTTCAATTTTTGTCCTTCATAGATGTGCATAAGAAAAATAAATATAAATTATATATATATATATATATATCTTATAAACTAATCTAATCTTAGAAAATTAGTTTTTAAAATAAAATTTAAACTTATTTATAAACTATTAAATTTTTTTATTTTTAAATCGTGTCTGAAACTATATATTTAAAGGTGATAATCCAATAGATCTAACTATCTTGTTAGGATAAACATTAATACTATATTAAAAATTGAATTTTAGTTCTAACTCAACTTTATAAAATCCACTTATAAATTATTTGTACTGACTTATAAACTATTGAAAGACTTATCTCTAGTCAATGTTACACTTCCTCAAATCAAGCCTCTAACTTTTACATAAAACTATATATTTAAGGATCACCCGATAAGTCCATATATATATATATATTATAAATGTCGTATTAAAAAATATGAAAAAATGAATTATACAACATTGTTTTTAAGTGTGATAATTAAAATCAAAATGTATTATATATAAGAAGTTTTTAAAAAAGTAATTTTTTTATATGAAGAATAGTTATTAAATGCATAGTATAAATCTTGGTAGGGGTCGGTGTAGTTATTAGTGAGTGGATTACTAGAGGCATAATGAAGCACTAATAAATAAAAGGAGAAGAAAATGATATGTTGCTTTCATCTAAGGACATTGTAGAGACCCCCCTAAAAGAAAAGAAAAATCTAACAGGATCTCATTCCCAAACGTTGTAGGCACTAAATTCCAAAGGACGTTCAAACCAATAGACAATTCCATGTGCAGGGTGGGATTCAAGTACATTTTCACCATCCAAAAAGAAGATGTATTTGTTAATTATCTTCTGGGAGTTATGATATGTAGGAATTGAAGTGGGAAGATTGTAAAATTAAAGGATAAAGGTGAGAAAATAAGAAGAAAGGAGCCAAGAGAGCATGTGAAATTATGGGACGGGGCCATACTGACGTGAATGTTTTGATGAGAATATTGCCGACATACATGCATAGTTACAAAGATATATGTGCTGTAATATATTTGTACAAATTATGTTTTTCTAATATTATAAGAAAAATATATAATAAGGGGAAGTGTGGGGTAAATTAGAAGATTGGTGTGGGAAAATAACTACTAAAAAAATGTATTTTAGTGGCAGAAGAAATTCCTCATGAGTTACATATTTGTTTTTGACGGATTATAATTCATCACATAAATGAGAGTCACAGTGACAATCTTTTTTTTTTTTCTAATCTTATTATTATTATTATTATTATTATTATTATTATTATTATGTCACAATCATTTTTTCTTATCTCATTCTAAATTTATCTTCCATGATAATTTCTGCTAATTTATTTTTCATCGCAAATTATGAAGTTGTGATAACATGATCATTTATAAAAGTGGACAAAATGTATAATCAAATTGAAGTATTATAAGAATTAAACTCTTAAAATAGTTTATCATTATTAAACTATATAATAATTTAAATAAATTAAACTGAATTACATTGAGTAAAATTAAATTAGATGAAATTATTCTAAATTGTTTAATCAATATTAATTATTTGAATTGTTCACAACGAATAACTTATTTTAAAATATATTTTTGAATGTTGTAAGCTATAATTTAAGTACTTTTATTCAGGATTGATTTAACTTTTTTAAAAATAAATTAATATAATATTTCAGTATAATTTATTTAAAACAATGACTTTTTTAAAACAATTGAATGCATTTTAGTACAAATGTATTTCAATTCAAATATTTTTGAATAAATCTCATTACTTAACAAGTCATAACCGTTTAAAACAAACATATCTTCCATACAAATATTGAAAAATTATATTTAGTGACAGACAAAATCTATCACAAATCAAGTATCTTCCTGTCATAGAAAAGAATTGATTGAATAAATGAAAATTTATGCATAGATTTTTAATACCATTATAATACTTGAAAGAGATAAGAATATTGTGAATGTGTTCGTCGTTTTCCCTATCATATCCATGAGGATCTATACTATTAAAGAGTAATCATTATTAAAAGGAAAAAATAAGTTAGTAATATAAAAATATTTATAAACTACAAATATAAATATTTTAAATTTGGATAATAAATTTTTTATTTGTAAAACAAATGTATTTATTAAAATTTTTAAGAATTAAAAATATAATCAGGTGTTGTAAGTATGAAAAGGAGAAAATGTTTTTTTTAACAAGTAGATAAAATAAAATAAATTAAGGAAATTAATCTATGGTCTTCTAAATGTTCTTTCAGATGCATCCGTATATGTTCATGTAATTTAGTGCCTTCATCATAATTCACCATGAAAGAAGACAAATAAAGATAAATTATTGAAATAAAATTAAAATTCTAACGTACAAAAGTATAAGTAAAATGAAACATTAGATTTGTAATTCATATAAAAATATAGACGTACAAATCTATATATCAACTACCAATATCAAATAATTATATAGACCACACATACATTTATATACTACATATATTTGATAAATATCTTTTGGAATACTTGTATATCAAACTATCAAAATTTAATATCTCTATATTTTCAAACAATATATAATCAATCAATTTTCATCAATTGTGACCATGTCATATTCATATTCGGATCCTCTAAACTAGGATACTATTGAAATATTAAAGCTAGCTTCCTTTATCTACAATGCTTATTTTTAAAGAAATTTTCAGAAATCAAGCACTAGTGTTACTCCAAAATTTAGGAATCTAGAGCAAGTTATCTAAAAATAACTTTAGTATATGGTAAAACAAGTTTAGATTATCACTTCTCTCAAGTGACCCACTAAAATTAAGGAACAAATTATACCGAAAAGAAGGGAATGAGAAATATGTAGTGTAAATATGAACTTATTCTATTTGAAGATCTGATTGGATAGAAATGAACCAAGAAGGATTTGTATTTGGATGGTGTAAACACATAATAGAACTTATAACCACAACACTAGATAAATTTTTGGATTATATTATTTTTTCTTCTTCTCATTATTATATTGTTATTATTAGTAAGAATAACATTATAATATTAAAAGTAATATTAACAATAACATATTTTAAAGTTTTTTCACTTATGTGTTACTCAACATCAACTTGTTTATTTATTATAAATGTTAGAAAAGATATTTACATATAAAGTATGAATATCCAATTTAAAATAATCTGATGTCACTTTCAACAACCTCAAAACTATGTAATTTTTTTATTTATATGTTATTCAAGTCATTTTTTTTAATAAAATGTGATGCTTTAACTCATGTTCACACTTCAACAATAAAATAATTTCATTCACTAGGGGAGGGGAAAGGCAGTGTTTCATATCAAGGTACTAGTGATCAATCAATTTACTTTCTAACAAATTGCTTACCATGTCTAGGAGCAATGAAATTAAAGCAAACAAAACATTATTTTCTATATGTATAATAAATATAATTAATTATCAGAATTAACAATAGTATAATAAATATAACTATTTAAATTAAGAAAAATGGTTAATTAAAATTTTAATTGAACACACGTCAGTCATCGGTATGAGAAATTTAACATTTACAGTTAATATATATTCAATTATAATTAGTATTGTCTATGTTTGGCTCTTTGTTAATCGCACTTGGGTCATTGTTATTCTTAGTTCTTATGAGATTCTTCAGAATTATTAATGTTATACAATCTTAAAACAAGAGTTGGTCGTCCAGATTGAGGAGTTAGATAAGTGTGATGATGAAGACTCTCTGCAGGAAGAAAAGAGAATTCTACGTGTGGATTTGTTAAGCCAGCTGAGAAGTTTGGAGGACAAAGAAGCAGCCATGCTCAAGCAGAAGGTGAGGGTTCAGTGTTTAAAGGAAGGGGATTCTAATTCTAAATATTTTCATTCCAAGTTGAGGTGGAGGAGGGCTAGAAACGACTTAGTGGGTATCCGTATTGATGGATCTTGGTGTGAAGACCTGCATCATGTCAAAAGTCAGGTGAAGTGGTTCTTTGAAAGAAGATTTGAGGCTCCTCAGGTGTGCAAGCTTAATTTGGATGGTGTGCGCTTTAGGTTTATCTCGGAGGCTGACAATGCTTGGTTGTGTAATATTATTACTGAGGCGGAAGTGTTAGAAGCTGTGAGCCAGTGTGATAGCTCGAAATGCCCTGGTCCTGATGGGTTTAATTTCTTCTTTTTAAAGAATAATTGGGAGGTAATTGGTAAAGATGTTGTCAAGGCTATCTTATACTTTTAGAGCACTGGTTTTATTCCGAGAGGATGTAATGCTTCGTTTATTACATTGGTTCCTAAGAAGGATAATCCCTCTGATTTGAATGAGTTCAGATCGATCTCTTTAGTAGGGTGTGTTTACAAGATCCTTTCCAAGATATTGACAAATAGATTGAAGAGGGTGCTTCCTAGTGTTATTGATGTGAATCAATCCGCGTTTCTTGGGGGGAGAGGTATGTTAGATAACATTCTGGTAGCAAATGAGACAGTGGATTGCCTCAAGAAGGAGAAGAAAAGTGGAGTGTTGGTAAAAGTGGACTTTGAAAAGGCATATGACTCTGTGAATTGGAAGTTTCTTTACTACATGTTGGGAAGATTAGGTTTTAAGGTTAAATGGATAAATTGGATCAAAGCTTGTTTGGAATCAGCTTCAGTCTCTGTTTTGGTTAATGGTAGTCCCATGGAAGAATTTAAGCCTAAGAGGGGACTCAGGTAGGGTGATCCGTTAGCGCCATTCCTATTCATTATAGTTGCTGAGGGCCTCTTTGGGCTTATGAGGGAAGCTAAAAGTGCTAGTATGTTCAAAGGCATGGAGGTGGGTAGCCAGAGAGTGCAAGTAGACCTGTTGCAATTTGCGGATGATACGCTTTTCTTTTGTAACCCTTTGTACCATAATGTCCTGGTTATCAAGGCGATTTTGAGATCATTTGAGCTGGTGTCTGGGCTTAGGATTAATTTTCATAAGAGTACGGTTGGGGCAGTGAGAATATCTGAGATTGATAAAATTGTGTACTCAAAATGTCTTAATAGTCGACAAATGGACCTCCCTTTTAAGTACTTAGGTATGGTTATTGGAGGAAATCCTAGGAGGTGTGAGTTTTGGAAGCCTATTGTGAATAAGATTAGATATAGATTATCGAGATGGAAAGGTAGATTGCTCTCAATGGCAGGTCGGATCTGTCTCATCAAGTCAGTTATCAGTGCTCTACCCTTGTTTTATCTCTTCTTCTTCAAAGCTCCTGTCAGTGTTTGTAACCAGATCAGACGCATTCAGGCTAGGTTCCTCTGGGGCTGGGGTTATGAAAGCAGTAAGATTGCCTGGGTGAAATGGAACACGATTTGTAGTCCAGTTGAAGTTGGTGGTTTGGGTATTAAGGATATCGGATATTTTAATGATGCATTGCTCGCTAAGTGGAAATAAAGGTTGGAGGTGTCGAATGAGGGCTTGTGGAGAGATATATTAGAAGCCAGGTATGACAACTGGAGGTATATGGGTGATACTTCAGTCCATAAAAAGGAGTCTTTGTGGTGGAAGGACTTGAAAAAGGTTTGTGGTAACGGTTTACAAAGAAATTGGTTTGATTGTAGACTTTGGGGATGAGAAGTGTGTTAAATTTTGGGAAGACAGGTGGGTAGATGGTCTTGCTCTGAAAGAAAACTTTCCAAGGTTGTATTCAATTTCTCAGAATAAAGATAGTTTGGTAGGAGATCTTGCAGAATGAGAGGATAATAGGCCTTCTCGATGTACAATTTGGAATCTTAGCTGGCGCAGGGAGAGGCTTGATTGGGAAAAGAATCTAGAAGAACAAATGATAGTCATGATTTATAATGTCAAGTGGGAGGCGAGGGGTCAAGACAGGTTGGTTTGGGTGGAGGAGGATCTTGAAGAGTATACAGTTAAGTCTGGTTACAGTATCTTGAATTGTGAGGATCTAATGCAGATTTCAGAGACTTTTCAGGTATTATGGTCTTTAAAAGTTGCTCCTTCAGCATTAGTGTGTGCTTGGAGGTTACTTTTGGATAGGTTGCCAACTAGATCCAACCTAGCCAGAAGGGGTGTTCAACTAGAGAGTGAACAGTGCCCTTTATGCCAAGAACATGTCGAAACTGCTAAACATCTTTTTAATACCTGTAGAGTGGCAAGACAAGTATGGGATATGTGTGATAGGTGGGTAGGGAACGTGGTTGTTAGACATGAGTCTACATTTGTTAATTTTCAGAGTTACTGTCTATTGAGTCAAAGGAAGGGAGTTAATAGAGTGTGGGAAGGAATGTGGGTGGCTATTGTTTCATAGATATGGATTCTTAGAAATAAGGTGGTTTTTAAAGGTGGGCTTGTGGATGTTGAAGAAATTTTTGTCTAGCTCAGTTAAAGGTTTGGCTCTGGTTTAAGTTTAAGTTTAAGAGAACCACTTTTTCTTACTTGGATTGGCACTTATCTCTGATGGTGTGCTTAGATGCTATGACTTAGATTTTCATGTTAGTAAGGTGGGATTTGTTATGAAAGTCTGAGAGTGGCCAGGTTTTGCAGGTTAAGTGATTAGGGAGTTGTGACCTTGCTAACATTATGTATTCTTGGATGGTTTCAGTTTCTTGTGTGTATTTTATTTGTTTATGTTTATTTGTGCTTAAATATGTCTAGAAAGGTGAATTTGTTTCTTAGACACTTATTTCTTGATGCCATAGTGTGTATAAAGGTTGAAACACCCCTAAAGTATTTCCTTTATTATTCATTATTTTTTGCTGTTAAAAGAAAAAAATAGACTTTAGTCAATTATTAGTGTTCAATAATTAATGCTACAATTGAGTTTTATTAGTCTGTTATCATTATTGGTGTTATAGTTTACTTGGAAAAAGATAAAATCAAAGTCAAAATTTCATATTAGTTCTATAAAAACGGTATTTTAGTAATTGTTCATAATTATATTTTTTTTCTCTATAAATAAATTGAAAATTGTATACTTTATATGTTGGTTTATCAAAAGTTGGAATTTTAATTTGATATTCTTTTGGAAAAAGAGTGATTCTTAGTTTTACTTAAATTCATAAGTTTTGTAGGTAATAATTTTTAACTTGTATGTTACGTATACGTTATTAACTTATACTTATAACCATTAACTCTGTGTAAACGTTACATAAATAAATAAAGCATTCTAGTTATAATCTATAGCCACTAAAATATATCAAATTAAGCATGTTTTATTTTCTTATTATTATTAAATTAAAAAAACAATTCAGATAAGAATTACTGAAAAAAAAAATGTATAGAGACCATTTATATACTTGAAACTTAAATTGTATATAAATTAATTTTAAATTATTTAATTTAGCTATTTTTGTTCTAATAAAAATAATTAATAAATATTTTTTTATTTTTTTATATATAATCTGGATATTAATATATTTTTATACATAGATTATTTTGTTATAACTGCATGTGTTATATAGAGATGAGTGTATAGGTAGGTTCGCTTGCCCGATGTAAAGCTCCTCTTATACTTGGTTTAGCAAGTCGCACCTGTCCTATATAATTTGCGAATTTAGTAAAGTTACTCACCTTTGATAAAAAATAAAAAAATAATTTTAAAATATAAAATATCATCTATTTTAGAAATCAAACTATGGTTTGTGGAAGAAAAAAATATTTGTCAAGAGTGATACAATAATTTGTATCTTATGCCACCTCAAATAGTTTACTTAATATCTAATCTTATACAAATAAAGCGTAACATTACTAAACATTCACTGAACCATAAAAAAGTCAATTTCATATGTATTTTTCAGATTTTAATTTTACTTACTTTACAGACCTAGATCATCTATTCTTAAATATACTAAAATGTTATTTTTTAAGAAATAATATCTTAAATAATATACCTTGGAATATTAAAATCTAATAAAATAAAATATAATTAGTGAGACTTATATAAGATAAAATATAGAATCCAATCCACATGTACCAACTTAAGTCATCAATAAATTTATTAAATTTTATTCATTTATAATTTCAACATTTAACCTCCACTTATATTTAATTTAAATTTGTACTCTTTCAAAATGTAAATGTAACATAATATTTTTAAGTTAAATGAATATTAATAAAATAAAATAATAAAATTAGTAACACCTCACTTAATATCATATTTAAGGATATTTCTTACTTATATCAAGTATGCACTTATAAAATATAATAAAAATAAGAACAGACATAATGAGGGTAAGGACACTTTACTTGACAAGAAGAATATAATAGGTTACATATAATAATAATCTCTTTTTCTTGTTTGATTGGTTTTGTAGATTGTTGTATTAATTTAGTATTCTCTTTTTTATCTTTTCATTTTTCTTGTAATAGTGTGTACCTTTCATCTAATCATGCTCTTATTTATAGTATAATTTGTAATGATCATATTTTTCTCAATTTAAATTATAATTTTTGTATTTTGATTCCAATTCAAATTATAAGTTTATCCTAACTTGTTGTCAAATCATGAAAAGTAAATTTTGTTCTCATCTTAATGAATTTCTTAAAGAAGACAAATTTTGAATTAAATTCACTAGTGATATTAAACTTTTTGTCAGATGTCTCTGTTAAGACTTGAATAATTCTTACTATATTCTGATACTTATAATAACTTACCTCGTTCATGACTCTTTATATGTTTTTTGATAGACAAATCTTTATTTATTTAATTTCTTGGATTTGTCAAATGAAATGTTTATATACTAAATATACTAAATCAAAAGCATCAACCTCATAGAAAGTTAAATAATTTATTGTAAAAATATAATTTTATAATATTTCGTGTTACAAGGGACTTGAACTTATATTTTAATATAGTGTCAAAGTCATATACTAATAATATTTGTTGAGTCTATCGTTTACGAGATATTGAATAGTCATCAGACCACTTATAAGTATTTAATCTCACCACATATGAAATGTACATGTCTCAGCACAATGAAAAGTGTTGAAAATCCTACATGAACTTAAGATTATATTAATTTCATAATATATAAATAGAAAAAAAATCTTATTAATTATAAGTTAATTTTGTAAATTATAAGTTAATTTTGTAAAGATGAATTAAATATAAAAGATAAGTTATATTTATAGATCTCTTTCACCTATTCATTAACATTAGATTTTTTATATTAAAAAAGATCACGGGAGCATATGAATAATTTTCTTTTTTAATTTGTCACTTAAGTAGACGGAACTAAAAAGCTGACAATCAAATAATCTCAAAAATTTAAATCTTGTGTCCCATACAGATTGCAATTGGCCTACGAACCCAAACCAAATACCCACCTCTAATGTTATATGACATAAATTTAAAAATATTATATATTATTTAATTTATGTAATTTATAAATGTAATTATATTTATAATGAAAAAAATTATTAACTTGAGCAATACTAATATTTATATGACCTCCACAAAGTCCAATTTTTCTCCATCCAGCTCTCTACTAAGTTAGGAGCAAAACTATTGAAGCATAAGATGATGGGCCTCCAAAGTTGATAGCCCTAAACATTTAGCCCAATTAAGCACCACCTACTCTAATTTTTCGACACATATATAGATAAGATATATATATATATATATTCTCTTCATATACAAGTTACTACGGTTGCATCGCAGCATAAGATGATGGGTCACGTTGAAAGTGGCGCTACATGTTTTGCTGCACTTACACTCGCACTCCACCTCGTCACTGCAACCACCCTTTTTCCTCCCCAATCTTCGTTAAACGGCGCCGTTAGAATCATTAGGGTTCGCGGGGACGGCACGGGGGACTTCAGGACGGTGACGGAGGCCGTGAACAGCATTCCCTCAGGTAACAATCGGCGAGTGGTGGTGTGGATCGGCATGGGCGAGTATCGCGAGAAGGTCACCGTGGATAGGTCCAAACCTTTCCTCACCTTTTATGGAGAGAGAAATGAAAGCGACACCCACACCATGCCCATCATAACGTACCACGCCACCGCATTAAGGTATGGGACAGTCGACAGCGCCACCGTCGCTGTCGACTCCGACTACTTCGTCGCTGTCAATATCGCTTTTGTGGTGCGTTTTTCTCCCTCTCTCCTTTCATTTTCATCATCATTCTCTTTCTTCACCACCCATGTTGATATATCACAAGTACACGTATGCATGCAGAACTCGTCTCCAAGGCCAGATGAAAATAGTGTTGGAGGACAAGCATTGGCCATGAGGATATCAGGGGACAAGGCTGCATTCTACAACTGCAAGTTCGTGAGCTTTCAGGACACTTTGTGTGATGATAGAGGCAGGCATTTTTTCAAGGACTGCTACATCCAAGGCTCCTACGATTTCATCTTTGGAAATGGAAAATCCATCTACTTGGTTCGTATATATTGACCTATTGCATGATCAACTATGTATTTGTATGTGCCTAATACCATCTTTAACTCAATTTATTATGATGATATATGTGTGTAGAGAAGTACCATAAAATCGGTTGGAAAGGGTTTGAGCGTTATTACAGCACAAGGTAGGGAAAGCATCGGAGAAGATACTGGATTCTGTTTTCTGCACTGCAACATTACGGGAGGTGGTAACAGGAACACTTACCTTGGACGTGCCTGGAAGAAGAGCCCTAGAGTGGTATTCGCTTATACCTACATGGGCTCCCTCATCAGTGCCCGTGGATGGTTCACCAATCAACTCCCTCAACCCAAATCCAACCAGTACGTTTTCACCAACACTATCAATCACAACTATTCTATATAGATAGTGTTCACTCATTTTTAAAATCTCACGTTCATTACATCATTATATTTTGACAAAGGTATTTTACTTATTGTAGCACAATCTACTATGGGGAATATAGGTGCATGGGAGAAGGAGCTGTTTCCTCTGGGCGTGTAAACTTTCGGAAAATACTGTCTGATGAAGAAGCAAAGCCCTTCATGAGCATGGCCTATATTCATGGAGGAAAGTGGATTGTCCCACCTCCAAAGCTCTGATACGGACAACTAACCATGTGGCATTAATTATTATAAGAGAAAGTTTTCTCATACATATGCATGTTTCATGATTGTACTGTGGTACTACTTGTCCAATAGCGTAACAAAGTGTTACGTAAAACTTTGAAAACTTTGTTGGGTGTACTTGATTGTTGTGATAAAGGATTTATACAAGTAATGTGATGTAAGATGGTGTACACGCGAATTTCCTTTCATGTGTATGACGAAAGTTAAAGCATTGCCATAAAGTTAATGCAAAAAAGAACAAAGTAGGAACATATAGAGACGGCTAAAACTTACCCTTTTCATGCTACATTGCAATTATCAACAACTTACCATATATATATATATATATATATATATATATATATATATATTTATAGATATATATATTTAGAGATATGCATGGCTGCAAGGTTGCCAAAAAAATTGAGGGTAAAAATACACCAAATACAAAATCATCTCTCATTGTAACCAGACCTGAATGTCAATCTTCTTTCCTATTAAAAGTTTGAGTTACAAAAACTCAATTTTAATGAACGTTTATTATATGCATTTTTTTCTGCCTCTTTAGATGTATATGGACACTTTTGTGCTCGTCGAATATTTGTTTCAAAAATTGGATGAGAGAGTTATAGAAACAAGTTAAATGGTTTTATATATTACTGAAAGAGACACACATTCAACCTCTCTTAAGAAAATTATTATTGTTTACTTAAATAAATTACTCTTTCTTTTGCTAGGATAAATTTCCTATGTTACATTGTTCTTTCCTACTTAATCTTCTTCCTTCGTATATTAGAATGCATGGTACTTCATTTCATCTTTTACTTTTTTCATTAAATATCGTTATTATTAAAATGTACACTCTCTACAAATAAATTTCATCTTATTAATAATATATATTATTTATAATATTAGTTTATAAATATTTTAAAATAAACTAATATAGCTGATATACTTAATTGATATATTTCGTAGAAATTGAAAAACAATATTTTTTTAAGTATTTTAAAGTTTTTAAAGAAAGATTTTGTATATAACAAAGCGTAATTATTGTACTGCCATTTATACTGAAACAATATCCGAAAATAAATGAAAAGTTAAGAGTATATATATTCTGCAAATATATATAAATTACATATCTCGAGCTTTAAAATATAAATATTAATCGTTTTGAAGTCAAGGATCCTTCTATTTTATTTTGCATTGACAGTTGAGATTAATTAAATAATAAGTGTACTTAATTATTTCTTAGAAAATCATTTTTTTTACAAATTCTCTCTCTTTACTCTTAATTAATATGTATATAATAATTATTTCAATATGAAAAGAGTAGCATGAAAATCTTCCTTATTCATAAATGAACACTCCACACAAAAATTTATTTTTGCAGAAGAGCTTACCTAATTAGATATAGCAACATTATAATTATTTAAATTTAATTATAATAAAATTTAATTAAATTGCATAATATTATCATTTTATTAAAGTTATTAACGTCTGTAGTATTTATTTGTGTTTTCATTAATTTTTTAATAATATAAATTTTAATTATTTTAACTATTAATTATTTTTTGTAGATAATTATATAATAAATAATAAAATACATATTTATATAGCACTTTTACTTAATTATTTTACAAGTATACTAATATTTTACAAAAAACTATGAATAAAAATATATGTGCTTCTATCTATCTATCTATCTATAATTATTTCATATTATTTCAAAAATATATAATAAAAAATAATGATTTTCATATTATTTTTTTATTGAAATAATTATTAAATACATATTATTTGTATACATTCTTTTTAATTTGTTTAAGTCATTGTCACCAAAAATTGGAGACTCAAAGCAGTGACAAAACTAATTAAAAAAATTGTGTGAAACTAAAGCAAAATTTTTTAAATATAATATTTTTAGATGTAATATCAAATATTCATTACCGATAATAACATTAATTATTTATTCACGTAAAATATTAATAGTAAGGGATTTCACAAGCTTAAAGTTTCTATTTTCATGTGTAGGCTAACATTTTCTATTAACTATTACTTAATCTTGAAAAACTAATAGACAAAATGTGAAATTAAAATTTTGTAGAGATCAAAATTTCATATTTAAAGAACTACAGAGAGTAGATCTAAACCTAAATCTTTATTCATTTTCATCTTAAATTCAGCTTTTTTTTTTCTTTTTTTACTTTCTCAAACCCATTTTTAGATCTAAAGCGTTAGCTTACCTAGTTTGTGAATTTACCTTTCTTTAGTTTTGTTTAGTGTCTTTATCTAAATAAAATATGATTACAACGACTGAAAAAATAAAAAAAGATCGCCACCCATTACTTACATAATTGAAAAAGAGTTACACAAACACTAATCAAGAAAATTTAACAAAGAAAATAGAAAAATAAAACTAGAAACACCACCGTAAAAAAAAGAAAAGTTCAGAATTTATAAATTTAAGTGTAATAGATTATGTAATTAAAGATAAGTAACAATAAATATATATTAAATAAAATTTATATAAAATACGTACTATTTGTTACCTAACACTCTATGATATCAGTATAAATTTTATAAAAGTATTTTATAAATATGTTATAATTATTATTAGTTTTTTATTATAATTAGTTGTTATAATTGCTTTAAAACATTAGTTATAGATTATAGGAAATGGTTGACTTTCTGGGAAAAAGCTCACTCATCTATATATCAATCATTATTATTTTTGTTTAATGGTGAGATTATAATATTGATAATAGTGATGAGTTTGTTATTAACTTTTCCTTATCAATAAAATCAACAATTATTATCAAAGAGTAATTATACTTTGACAACCACACCTGACACACACTCACTTTACAAGCTTATGTGGCTATTATGTGGCCAACATAAATGACGTGTAAAAAACATTTCAGCATGACAATGAAAATCATTTTTAGGGTTTACATATTTGGAATTTTATCTAGAAAGCTACCCAACATATTTTATCAAGAGTTGAGAAACAGTGAGTTTGAATCTCAAATCTCTTTAATCTCGTCACTGCTGTCGCCACCGCCGCCGCCACCTTTCCCACTGCCGCTACTGCTTCCACCGCCGCCGCTGTCGCCATCACATTGATGGTCTTCCACCGTCGCTCGTCACCGTCGATGGTCTCCCACCGTCTCGCCACTACAATCACTATCACACGAAATCTCCTTTATGCAAATGGGTGCACTGAACTCCTATGACGTTTCAAATTCTAAATTTAGATACTTAAAATCCAATCACACAAAATCTCTCTTATGTAAATGTGTGCACTGGACTCCTATGTCGTTTCAAATTCTAAATTTATATACTTAAAATCCAATTATACCCTTTCATAACAAAATACCTTAAATGTCCTTAAAAAAATTTCTATTTTACCCTTAGCCACATATACAATTATACCACATCAGCAGTTGACATTTGGTTGTATGTCAGGTATAGTTGTCAAAACAACATAATTACATATCAATTTTCTTTTCTTCAAAATTTTCATCTATTGATAAAATGTTCATTTTTTTAGTAATCGAACCGATAATCAATCTGTTTTTGATCGCTTGGTAATTTTATACGTCATTTTTAATACTATTTATAAATTGTATGGAACTGGTGATCGAGACTTTTTTTTCTCATTTTATTGTAATTTTTTCACAAAATTTTTAAAATAAAAGTTTATTTTTATTATAATAAATCGTATTAAGTTGACATAATTTTGTGTCATCATATATCACAGTACCTTTATATTTAATTCAGAATCAAATAGTATCTCATCAAAACATGTTTTATCAACACGATTTCTCACTATTTTAAAATAATAAAATTAAGCTGATTAAACTTAAATCATATTATAATAACACTATTTCAATTAATTAAAATAAATTTCATTGTTTACACACCATTTTATTTTAAATTAAATAAAATTGTATCCACTTGATACAATGTACTCAATTTATTCATGTTAAGAATTTTTTTTTCTATTTCTATTTTACTGCATATCCATCATCATTATTTTTAACCCATTTATGTTATTTTCTAAATTAGTTATAAATTTTAAGAAATTACCCATTTTCCTTTTATCAAAAAAGCACTCGTCATCACCCTGTTAATCATCGTAGCTGTAGCAGTTGTTTATTTTCTAACTATGAGATCACAAAAAGTATTTCTATTAATGTTATTGTAGAGGTTTAAGAAAATATTCATTATTACTTTTAATTGTATTTTATTTTAGTAATATATATATATATATTATGATATAAAAAGTGAAAAAAAAATCTGAAAAATGTCATTGTTATATTCTTAGGAAGAAAGTTGAAAAGATATAAAAAGAAGGGGAGAGAGTGTGATTACTAGCTCTTTGTCTTTGTCCAGGGTTATTCTCACTCTCACTCTCATCAAGACAAGTTGAAGGGACCCACTCAGAAGTGCCAGCATGGACGGTGAAGTTGAAGGGACTCAGAAAGACAAAGATTCTAATGCGTCCAAGATTGGAGGAGTCATCTTCTTGCTCAATAACCTTCATTTATACTATGACTCAAATGAAAAGTGTACTGGGGTAACGCAATCTTCTTTCTTCTACCTTTTCTTTTACACATTGCAAGAAACAACCTTTTCTTTTACCCATTTCAAGAAAGTCAAATCTCTTTTAAATTGTTAAAAAACGAATAGAAGGGGTACCCAAACCTTTGACAATAGAAAATGTAGCATTCATTTTATACTTGTGAAGGTGTTCGTATTCATCTATTCTTATAAGTAGATAAGTAGAATGTTATTTCAGTGAGTCAAGAATTGATACTTATTTTATAATTGCACTGTGCCCCCCTTGCAGACATTGCGCCCTGTGCCATATCGCGTTGGAAATCTTGCTGCAACGTATTTCTTGGTTAGTGAAGCATGTTGCCTTTTTTTTTATTTCTGCATTTCAGTTGTTTTCTTGTCCTTTGGAAGCAATGGAATATGACAATTTCCTGATAAAACATTCTGATCAACATAATCATTGAAATGACTGCGTAGTTCAATGTAATAGATTTGTCTTCTGTGTTTAACATCTCACTAATCCAATTCCTACCCCAGTTTCTCGTTTACAGCATTCAAGGTAACAATAATATTTTACTGCTTAATTAATTGCTATGTTGGTATGCAAGTACCTGTACTTTTATGTAGGTGTAAGCGACTAAGAAATCTGTATTTTTACAATGTAATTGTGCTACTGTCTTTCATTTTACATTGATTATATGGTATTATTATCACATTTTCATTTGGAGTTTTGATAGAGAGAATTATGGTGTCATTTATTAGCTTTATAGATATTTGGGGTTTTGGTGCTGTTGTGAAACAATTTTCTCTAGTGAAGCAAGTTTTGTGAGGTTAAAACAAGTCCTCCCTCAATCTAAAAAGGTCATGATTTGTGTTTTCACTTGCATTTTAAAGTTGATTATTGTGGTTTTGTTTTCAGCCACTGGGACAAATTTTATCTAGTAGACTTAATGCTGCTGGCTTTATACGTAATATCTGTGCCAATTTTGGACCAATGGGTTGCTGTGAGCTCAACCCCAATACAACACTACCCACTGAATATGCGGAATTTGTAAGGGACATGTGTAAGTAAATTTTACACTTTACACGTCTTCATGGCACATAAATGGCACAGTCTTGGTTTCTATAGACAATTTGAGTTCTCACATGAGTTAAGCTTTTAAAAACTATTTTTGCAGCTGACATAAAAAATAACCATTTTTGCAGCTCTGTTATTCCAAATTGGAATGATATATAACACCGATAATGGTGAAGTAGCTTGTCGGATGAGAGCCAACTTGTCAACCTTATTGTCCACTCTACCTGCAAACTGTAGAATAATAGGTTTGAATGTTTATTTGCACTTTTTCAGGAGTTCAAATTTGACTAGATTTATTGATTGGTATGCTATGAAATTGTGAATTTAGGATGCATTCATGGACCTGGTCCCCTTACTCAAGGGCCCATTATCAGCTTAACAGAATACCTTAGAGCTGCATCTGATGAACAAACTCTTGTGTTTGTGGTGCGTAGCTAAGATTCTACTCTTTCCATTTATTTTCATTTGTTGAGTCCATGTGTATAATATTTTTTAACAATAAGATAAAAGGTAAATATCAGTAAATATGATTTAGTAATTTGTAAAGAAAGTAGTAACAGGTGTCAGTAATATGTTTTAAATCTTAAATTTGTTCAGATTGGTGATCTTGACAGTGAGATTTACTCATACATTGACGATTTTGTGCGAGGTATGACATCTATTTTAATCCTCTCTCTTCTATTTTGGTTGTAGTAGAACAACTTTACAATACAATGAAACTAGAATTTGGCACGATCTAATTTTTACCTTAAATTTATCTTCTGTGCAGTTTCTGAGGTTGAACTAGTTGCCAGTCATGGCTTGGTTATGGTCCTGACAGCCATGGAGATGAAATATGGTGTTCAATAATTCATGTCTGCACCTGATTTTATTCCAAAAGTGGTCCTTGCATTTTTTTTAGATGCTGGATAATTTTCACTCAATAATTCATTTTTTGTAAAACAGTTAATAGATTAGTTCCGGGAAATGCACGTGGCACATGCTCCATTTATGTACATTGTGAATTGGTACGACATCTATACGTAATTACAAATTTTTCTACTAATTTTAATAATATATATATATATACACTAGTAATTTAAATAAAAATATATATAATTAATATATTATCATGTTAAGTACTTTATTTAATCTCTAACCCAAAATCATATTTGAGTATTTTTTATATATTTTTCCTTTTATCAATTTTTATTAAATAATATATATATTTTTTTTCGAAGAACAAAAGTAAAATTAATAAAAATACTTAAACGGTGTTTGAATCCTATTATAAAATAAATAGAATAATTTAATAGAGTGAAGTTAAGTAAAGCAATTGAACACAACTAGCACGAGAGGAACTTGGAAGTATCCAGGCTTCGTTGCTGACTAACAACTAATCCTTTAAAATGCACCAAAATTGTTTTTAAATTGTTGTTCCAACTTTATATACTTGCTGTTCCAGCTTAACAAACATGCGGAGTGACAACTCCTCTCCTACCCCTTTCTTTATATAATACTTATATATATACCCTTTAAACGAGAGCTTAACCCTTTCTATCAAAGGTAATGCAGCAGTTATATATATTAAGAAGTATCAAGCAGTTATATATATATTAAGAAGTATTAAGCAAACATAAGGTATGACAAAGAAATCAATCAAACATAATATATGACAAAGAAATCAATTTGATATAGAATAATGTGCCCTCTGTCATCTGAATCTATTTTAAGATGTCTTAAGTTTTGTTAATGTAAATATTTTTACGTTGTATACTATTTTACTATTGAACACAATTCTATTCTTATGCATCCGTATTTCTTATACTATTGTCACCCACATACCTTTCCAAAGTAGATTAATCTTCTTACTAAATCCTGATAGGGAAAAACTCTAGAAATAGTTTATAATGCTAAGTGTCACAACTGGGATCACGACAAGATGACGATCTGAAAGAAAAAATAAAAATTTGATTTTGAAAATTTTAGAAAAAGAGTCGTTACCATAATTTATTAGGAAAATTATGGAAAAATCGGAAAGTAAGGTTATGGTATGCAAAATCGGATTTCAAGTCCAGAAGTTGGTTACGTATAGAAAAAGTATTAACACTTTCACAATACCCGTCATTAAGGGCATGATTGATATGTGACTGAAATTGTTTAAGGACCTGTTGAATTTGGAGTCTAACATTATAGGTTAGACTAAGATTATTCTTCCTTATAGAGTCTTCTATTTTTTAGTATTGAGAATATAATAGATTTATTATTGTATAATGAGAGGAAAAATTATATGGATTAGTGGAGAAAACTTAGCAAAATTCAAGAGAGAGATAGTTTTGTTTCTAGAAGGGTCTAGGTGCTAACCCCATAGGTTTCAATTGAGTTGCAAAGTAAAAGTATTGTCTAGGCCATATTTAGTCTAACTTGAGTGAGAGTTAGAAAAAATGATACACTTACAGAGTATCGAACATTTTCGCTCTCAAATGGATAATTGTTTTTTAATTCGTCACTTAATATCAGAAGTAGACGTATACATGCAGAACTCGTTTCCTAAGGCCAGATGAAAATAGTGTTGGAGGAGAAGCATTAGCCATGAGGATATCAAGGGACAAGGCTGCATTCTACAACTTCAAGTTCGTGAGCTTTCCGGACACTTTGCGTGATGATAGAGGCAGGCATTTTTTCAAGGACTGCTACATCCAAGGCTCCTACGATTTCATCTTTGGAAATAGAAAATCCATCTACTTGGTTCGTATATATTAACCTATTGCTTGAGACTGTATTTGTATGTGCGTAATACCATCTTTAACTCCATTTATTATGGTGATATTTGTGTAGAGAAGTATGATAGAATCGGTTGGAAAGGGTTTGAGTGTAATTACAGCACAAGGTAGGGAAAGCAATGCAGAAGATACTGGATTCTGTTTCCTGCGCACTGCAACATTACAGGCAGTGGTAACAGGAACACTTACCAATATCAATCAGAACTATTCTTATACATATTATTCACTCATTTTAAAAAATCCTAAACGCTAAATTTTAAATTTTGAATCGTTTAACTAGGTTTATTATGACATAAGCTAAGAAAATCTTTACCCTGCAAACTAAGATTTTGTAAAGATAAATTAAATTTTAAACCTATAACAACTCATTTTTGCATAATTTGGTCCAATAGTTAAATTATGCAACTAAACACATAAATATAGGTCCATTGAACTTATTCTATAGTCTAGTTTTGTGATGTGAAAAGATAATTATAATTTTCTGGTTTTATGTGAGCATTTCAACATTTTGTAATGTCTAAACGAAAAGAAAATAAAAAGGATAATTCTTTTTCGAAAAAATCTTTTTACAATAAAATTAGGAATGAATGAAGACAGAAATTAATTTAGGAATATGAGATGTGTAATTTGATGAAAAGAGATATCAGTAGTAAAATTATAATAAACATATTCTCTCTTATGTATGTATATATCAAACTCAAAGTATTAATTCATAATTACTTTCTATTTTTTAGTTAAACCAAACAATATCAGCTCCAGTATGACATGCATGAAGTCATATTATTACCTTTTTAAAGAACTCTCTCAATTATTGGTAATTATATATTCTGACAAAGATATTTTACTTATTGTAGCACAATCTATTATAGAGAATATAGGTGCATGGGAGAAGGAGTTGTATCTTCTGGACGTGTAAAATTTCGGAAGATACTATCTAATGAAGAACCAAAGCCCTTCATGAGTATGGCCTATATTCATGGAGAACTACTACTAACCATGTGACATTAATTATTATAGGAGAAAGTTCTCTGAGGAATGCATGTTTCATAATTGTATTATGTTACTACTTATCCACTAATGTAACAAAGTATAAATACATGACATCCTAACTCTAAATATTAAATCATTTAACTATATTTATGATGAAACATGCCAAGAAAATATTTACAATGAAAAGAAAAGTTAAGAATTGTAATTAAAAATAAATAACAATCAATATATATTGAATAAAATTTATATAGAAGACGTATTATTTGCTACATGATAATCTATGATATCAGTATAAATTTTATAAAAATCTTTTATAAGTTTTGTGATAATTAGTATTAGTTTTTTTTTTTTTTCATCATGTCAGGATTTCAATTCATCCAAATTAATTATATTCCAATCTAAATTAATCCAAATTAATACTAAGAATTATATTAAATTAATTATAAATTTTAAGAAATAATCGATTTTCCTTTTATCAGAAAAGCACGCGTCACCATCCTGTTAATCATCAATACCTGTAACAGTTTCTTTTTTTTTTCTAACTGTGAGATCACAAAAACTATTTCTATTAATTTTATTTTAAAAGTTTAAGAATATATTCATTATTATTTTTAATTATATTTGGAAATTATCATTGTTAAGAGAAATTTGAAAAGATATAAAAAGAAAGGGAGACAGTGTAATTACTAGTTCTCAGTCTTGTCCACGGTTATTCTGACTCTCACTCTCATCAAATCAAAACAAGTTGAAGGGACCCACTCAGAAGTGCCAGCATGGACGGTCAACCTGATTGTAATGGCTCCAACATTGGAGGAGTCATCTTCTTGCTCAATAAGCTTCCATTACACTATGACGCAGATGAGGAGTTTACTGGGGTAATGCAATTTTCTTTCTTCTCCCTTTTCTTTTACACATTGCAAGAAACAATCTTTTCTTTCGCCCGTTTCAAGAAAGTCAAATCTCTTTTAATTTGGTAAGAAACGAATTGAAGGGGTACCCAAACCATTGACAATAGAAAATGTAGCATTCATGTTATACTTGTGAAGGTGTTCATTTTCATCTATTTCAGTGAGTCAAGAATTGATACTTATTTCATAATTGCACTGTACCCCCTTGCAGAGATTGCACACTTTGCCAATGAGCACTCGAGATATTGGTGAAACTTATTTCTTGGTTAGTGAAGCATTTTGCCTTTTTTTTTTTTTTTTTTTTTTTTTTTTTATTTCTGCAGTCCAGTTGTTTTCTTGTCCTTTGGAAGCAATGCAATATGACAATTTCCTGACCAACATAATCATTGAAATGACTGCGCACTTCAATGTAATAGATTTCTCTTCTGTGCTTTAACATCTCAACAATCAAATTCCTAATCCCATTTCTCGTTTACAGTATTCAAGGTAACAATAATATTTTACTGCTTAATTGCTATGTTGGTATGCAAGTCCCTGTATTTTTTTTAGGTGTAAGCGACTAAGAAATCTGTATTTTTACAGTGTAATTGTGCTTTGTCTTTCATTTTACATTGATTTTATAAAACAAGTCCTCCCTCAATCTAAAAGGGGCATGATTTGTGTTTTCACTTGCATTTTAAAGTTGGTTATTGTGGTTTTGTTTTCAGCCAGTGCGACAAATTTTATCTAGTAGACTTAATACTGCTGGCTTTATACGTAATATTTTTGCCAATTTTGGACTAAATGTTTGCTGTGAGATCAACCCCAATACAACACTACCACCACCTCAACTTGTGGAATTTGTAAGCAGCATGAGTAAGTAAATTTTACATTCTACACGTCTTCATGGCACATAAATGACAGTCTTGGTTTCTATAGACAATATGATTTCTCACAAGAGTTAAGGGTTTTAAAAACTATTTTTGCAGCTGATAAAAAAAAAAAAAACTGTTTTTTACAGCTCTGTTATTGCTAATGGGAGTGATGTATAACACCAATAACGGTGCAGTAGCATATCGGACGATGGCCAACTTGCCAAGCTTAGTGTCCAATCTACCTGCAAACTGTAGAAAAATAGGTTTGAATTTTTATTTGCACATTTTGAGGTGTTCAAATTTGACTAGAGCGATTAATTGGTATGCTATGAAATTGTGAATTTAGCGTGCATTCATGGACCTGGTCCCCTTACCCAAGGGCCCATCATCAGCTTAACAGACTACCTTAGAGCTGCATCTAATGAACAAACTCTCGTGTTTGTGGTGGGTAGCTAAGAATCTACTCTTTCCTTCTATTTTCATTTGTTGTTTCCATGTGTATAGTATTTTTTAACAATAAGATAAAGACGTAAATATCAGTAAATATGATTTATTAATTTGTGAAGAAAGTAATGACAGGTGTCAATAATATGTTTTAAATTTTACATTTATTCAGATTGGTCAGTTTGACACTGAGATTTACTCATACATTGACGATTTTGTGCGAGGTATGACATTTATTTTAATCATCTATCTTCTATTTTGGCTGTAGTAGAACAACTTCAGAGTACAATGAAACTAGAATTTGACACGATCTAATTTTTACTGTTAATTTATTTTCTGTGCAGTTTCTGATGTTGAACTGGTTTCTACTCATGGCGTGGTTACAGTCCTGAATGCCATGGAGAGGAAGTATGGTCTTGTGTAATTCATATATGCAGCTGATTTTATTCCAAAAGTGGTCCTTGGATATTTTTTGTTAGATGCTGGATAATTTTCACTCAATAATTCATTTTTTTGTAAAACTGTTAATAGATTAGTTCCGAAAATGCGCGTTACATGCTCCATTTATGTACAATGTAAATTGGTATGACATCCATATACTGTAATTACAAATTTTTCTGCTCACATATATATATATATATATATATATATATATATATATATATATATAATATAATATATATATACCAGTAATTTAAATTAAAAATGTACAATTAATATAGTATTATGTTAAGTGCTTGTTTTTTATTTAATCTCTAACAAAAAAATTATTTGTGAGTATCTTTTATATATATTTTCTCTTATCAACTTTTATTAAATAGAAGACTTAATTCATACATATTACTGCTTCATTTGTCACAATTGTACATAAACATATCAAACATTGTTATTAACATAACAAACATTTATCAATTAAATAATTCGGGATTGATTTTCCAATAACGTCCAAGGTTTTACTCCGTAATATATATATATATATATATATATATATATATATATATATATATATATATATATATATATATTTTTATTTAT
>Ga0209700_100862_pt1 | contig 61167 bp, 39 predicted proteins | sample SiratroredBW_FD_187528 | JGI IMG/M metagenome (GOLD analysis project Ga0209700, IMG submission 187528) | Root nodule microbial communities of legume samples collected from California, USA - Siratro red BW (SPAdes) (version 2) | ecosystem: Host-associated > Plants > Roots > Nodule | place: USA...
CATTGCACTATTAATATTATTATTATTATTATTATTATTATTATTATTATTATTATTATTATTATTATTATTATTATTATTATTATTATTATTATTATTATTATTATTAAAGCAGGAGACACATGGTCCATAAAGAGATAAATTTTCTTACTATTTAACTTTATGTGTTATTGAGTTAATTTAAATTGATTTTATAGCATTATGTGCTTTAACGTTCATATTTGTTCATAATGGAAATTATTTAAATTATTATGAAATACTTAAATGTGATTAATTGATTTTATATCGTATTGTGCTTTAACGTTCAAATTTTTTTATAATGGAAATTATTCAAATTATTGATGAGTATCTCAAATATAATTTCTCTATATTATTTTAAATTAATTATTTCTAATACAGAATTAATCAAGTTTAATGCAGTTTAAAATATTAGAGAAATATTTCCAGTTTGAGCTTTATACATCAGAAAGTCAAGATTACTCTGTTCAAGCATTCCAACGGTTAGTTTCTAAAAAGCTACATATAGAGGAGCAAGTTCAAGTTGAAGAAAAAACAAGAAGAAGCAAAAAGAGAAATATATCATATAATACATTAAACAAGATATACTGAGTGTCTATTGTCAATTTGTTATTGAGAGTATATAGAGTTTGGGTTGTGTGAAACCATTGTGTAATTCTTCACCATTGTGACGTAAACCCTTGTGAGCTTTCATTGTTCTCTCTTTTGAGAGTGTTTATTTCAATCTTGAGTGTTCTTGATCTTAGGGAGAGATTGAGGCTGGCATAATCTGGAGAGGTTTGTGTACTCGTGATAACCTGGAGAGGTATGTGTACTCGTTGTAACCTGGAGAGGTTTGTGTACTCGTTGTAACTATTTGCTGAATAGTGAAACCTCTTTAACGGTTTTTTCAAGGGAGAACTAGACGTAGCCCAAGAGATTAGAGTGAACCAGTATAAAACTGCTTTATTTGTGCTTATATATTTTTGCCTTGGTTGGTGGTTTCTATTTATAGTGAATTGAGTTCAGGCTCCATTCAACCCCCTTTTGGAGTCAGTTGTTCCTACAGTCCTCATTGACTAATAGGCGTTCAAATATTTATTAAATAGTTCATTTTACAAAAAAGATTACAGTAAATAAAACATAATATTATTAAATAGCATAAAAATTTATGTTTAAAAAAATTAAAATAAAATATCAAATAAACTAAAATTATCTTTCTCGTTTAAAATAATATATATATATATATATATATATATATATATATATTTGTTTTCATCTATATAATCAATTTAAAATTTAAATATTATTATTATTATTATTATCCAAACCTATGTCCCGTAATCAGGATATTTCTTATAAACATCTAAAAAGATTCATAAAATAATTATAATTACAAATTTATTTCTTGACGTTGAAACTTATTATTTGCGTAGTAATTCATTAGGAGGTTCTTTGGGACAAAGTCTTTACAAGGTAAGTTAGTTGAAATAGAATGTTATGAGTATTTGGATTTTGTAAGTTGGGTACTCTGAGATAGAATGACTAGGTTGGTGAGTATGTTGTGATGTAGGACCAATTAGGAATCACATACTTGAGTGGTTAGTATGTAATTTTAACTGCAGTTATATTTAGTGTTTTTGACAGTTTTAACTTTCATTAAATGTGTTATTTGCGATTTGTTTTTTTTTGGTAGATTCAAAGTCACTAACAGATTACTAGTTATTTATGCTAATCTTTGGAATGACAAATACTTTCCTACGGTTCTTGAAACCTTTGTTATTGCCAACGATTTTTAAATTCTTGTAACTATCAGCAGTTTGTAAACCCCTGCTACCATCAACTATTCTTAAACCTTGCTAATTTCATCTATATATTTAATGCATTTTATTTTCTGTAATGCATATATAAATTTTGAATCAACTAAAAAATGATAAACAATAGATTTAAAATTTTGATATTTATAAATGACATAATATTCATAAAAGGAACAATAAACAAAATCTTAAACTTTAAGGTAAAATAATGTAACCAACAAAGTTTAAAGATAAAAACTAGTGAAACATTACATTATCATTTGTTCTAAGTCATAAAATTATACATAATGAAAAAGTAAATAACATTCTTCAGTTATTCTTCTTGATATTGATACTTTGTTTCTTCATCAGGAATACTTCCTTGGTCAGATACCTACTGTTCTTGCAAGAGACCAGTTAGCTTTAACAACAACAAAGTCTTCAGTCACTCCTGGTACTCCTGGATTCTTGCTACTCCTCTGCTCCTCACAAAGTCCACGGTCTCGAGAGGGAGTCCTGCAGGCACTCCGACACTCAAGTCAATTTAGGGTTTGAGTGGTGCAGGTGATTGAGATTAAAGTTTAGAAGTACCTTATTTCTGGAGATTGATTGAGTTCCTATTTATAGGTGTCTTAATGGGCCTGGAGCATTTAGGTCAAATGGGCCCAGTCCAGCGTAAGGCCCACCCTGTTATGGTACATTCTAATTTGAATTCATTCTACTATATTCCTCCACATGTCCTACGTATAGGGTCGTCACATTTCGCTTATTAGTTACGCGTGTCACTTGCCAACCAGCGCCTAAATGAGATAGTCGTGACCGACTGAGGTAAGCATCTCAGTCGGCCATCTTGGTATACCAAAAGAGCGCATGCAAATAGTTTAGTTAGTGCGTCTGGTCGACCGTATAATACACCTACCATATAAAATTGGTAGGTATATTTCGCAGACCATTTCCTTATCTTTGGTTTTTCTGTAATTTTCCATAATAAACTATAGCAGTGATTCCTTTGTTTGTTTCTTTTTTTTTAAAAAAGAAATGTGATCTATTTCTCTTTATCGTCGTGACCCCGGTTGCAACAGTGTTCAATTCTCTTTCAACTAATTTTCTCTTTAGTCTTGAATTTTCTTGTTTTAAATTTTCCATCTCTTCATCATTCTTTCTCCTATGATCTTCCAATTCATTTCTCATCTCCATTAACAAGGTTGTGATATCAATGTGATTCTTTGGCATGGTATGTGAGGAGTGCTCGTTGTTGGTCGCTTTGTGTGTGGTTACCATTTTGCTTCAACATAATCAACCTCATAGGTGAGTATGCTATGTTGTGGAACCAACTAGGAATTATCTCTTACTTGACTTGAAAAGCTTCACAAGATGAATCGTCTTCTCAAACTCAGTTGGGGAAGGTACCTGCAAAGACACTCCAATGATCAAGTTAGTATGAATGTGAGTAAATTAGTGATAAGGACAGTAGCCATACCTATAAGGGGGTATCCCTTTATTTATAAGAATGATATTGGTTCGACTCATTGTTTATCAGGCCCAGGATAATAAGTCTTATTAACAACATGGATTTACATTTAATCTTGATTAGTGTTTGACAAATGGGTTTAGTGAGTTTCTTCCACAAACAAGATGATGAACTCGGTTGATTCATCTTTGACTTGTTAGGGATGACATCAAACCAACTTCTGATAGTAGAATAGTTTTTAACGTACATTACAGACTTCAAAGTTTAATAATATAATTTATGTTTAATAAAAAATTAGATGTTATGTAATTAATTATTTACATAAAAGAGGAAAATACTTATTTTAGGATACTGGCTCATATTAATATTTTTGGAAGAATTGAGGAGTAATATCAGGAAGATTTAAATATAATAAGAAGTGAGTCAACTTCGCACAAGAAATTGATGTCACTCTCAATTCTAAACTTTGGATTCCTAACAATCTCCTTTCAAGTAAGAGTACCTTCTACATTGATAAATCTCCCTCAAGCAGAAGTATTTTTAAACACGCGTACACAAACGACTCTTACTTGTGGCATCATTCATATACTTAACCAAACAAGTGCTTGCCTGACATTTCTATTAGACAAATTTTCGATACAAGAATCAAACTATATTTGTTTGAGTTGGTCACTAAGACAAACTATCAACTTAAAAAAATCGATGGAGAAAACACCAGACAAATTTAAACACAATAAAAACCAAACAAGACCCACACAATGAATTCACATTACCTTCAACCCGATTTTGGGTTGAAGACAATGTCAACTCCTTTTAGATTTTGCTCATTTAATCTTTCCTATGTTTTGTCCTTCTCCATTTTCGTAACAAATATACTATTCTTGGTTGATAAAAAACTATAAATTCAAAATATAATAATTTGTTTTTACAAATATATTTTTATTATAAATTTTAATTATAATTAATTCACCGAGTAAATTAGCATTGAGGGATGAGGGTGAACAATTACACACCACCTAAATATATTGAATTTCTATCTTTTACCTCTATACTTATATATATTGACTCTAGTGTCACGAGACCAAACGACAATGAAAACTAAATGAGACCCACACAAAAAATTGACATTACCTTCAATCAGATTTTGGATTAAAGACGATGTCACCTCCTTTTGGATTTAGCTCATTTAATCTTTCCTATGTTTTGTCCCACTCTATTTTCACAACAAATATATTATTCTTGGTTAATAAAAAAATTATAAATTCAAAATATAATAATATATTTTTACAAACATATTTTTATTGTCAATTTTAATTATAATATAATTGACAGAGTAAAGCATTAAGAGATAAGAGTAAATAATTACACACCTTCTAAATATATTGAATTTTTATTTTTTACCTCTAAACAGGTATACTGAGATACAAATATGCAAATCTATATTAGTAATAACATTTATTATTTTTAAATTAATTATTCCGAGTGGTTATCTTGGTCCACCCGTGCAAGCTAGAGTAGGGAAGTGAAACATACGGGTGGATAAAAATACTATGACCGTTAGTTATATTAATTAAATATTCAACGACTAGGATGAGTTTTAATTTTTCCCGTGCCATCACCAGATATGTAAATAAGTTAAGCAACCTTTCAACTGTTCAGTTTGATTTATTAATTACTCCTTCAAGCTCATTCGTTTAGTTAAACCTATAATTATGTTTAATTATTTAGATGGGTTAAATTCAAAATTTAAAAACTTGATAAATAGTTTATATATATATATTATGTTTATAAATTTTAACTAAAATTATTTTTGATCGATTTTTGCTTATAAACTTTTCACTCATTTTTTTATATTTTTTCTCCATCCAAACAATCTTATTTTCTATTTTTTTCACTTTCTCCAATACATATTGCAATCCAAATATATTTTAATTGATAGATTAGTAAATTCTAAAAATTAATTAAAATATAAATAAGCAAAACAAATTAAATGTTAACAAGTCAAGATAAATTTTTTAATTAAATTTGATAAAATTAAATGAGTTAATATTTGACTTATAAATAAGGATCAAGTAATAAGTAATGATTATATGCATCACTCATTATCACTTAAGTGACAACATAAACATTCAAACAATTGTATTTGTAGTTCAAGTGAGAACTTAAAAGTTTAAGTAAAATTCTTTTGGAAGGGATGATGCTCAAGTAATAACATGATTATTTAAACATTAAGTCTTGACTGTGATACATAATTTTTGGAATATGTGAGGCATTGCAACTACATGTCAATACTAAAGTGATATTATAATCACTCAGAGTGTTGAAAAAGTTATGATTTAAGGCTTTTGAAACTTGTGTGTGATACAATAAGTACATTGCTCAAACCATGATAGATGCCCAAATGACAGACACTCAATTGTAGAGTGAGCATTTGAGTGAGAGACAAAATCATTTTAATTTTTAAAGTCATATTATTTAAACAATACGAAAATGCTCAAAGGAGAAAATTTTCTTCAATTTCAATAAACAAGATTCTTATGTGAGAAGAACACACTCAAGCAACACATAGCTAATGATGATGATACGATGATTTACATGTGATGTTAATTATTGATGATGATGCGATGTAGGCAATGATATGATAGATACGGTGTTGTATATTGTATATATTATATGTATGATATGTTTTCCTTTAAGAACGTGGTATTCCTAAGTTATGAATGTGTTATCCTTTTTTAAGTATGTAATAAGATATAATTAAATGAGATTCTCTTATAATTATTTTCTATAAAATAAATACAAATAATCACGTTAATATAATTAAGAAATTGACATTGTTTCTTACTATATTTCTGATAAATTATGTATTATTTTTTAGTATATAATGTGTTAATATGATATATGTGTTAATATGATATTTCGAAAATTGTAAATTGTAACAAATTACACTATTTTATTGATATAATCAAGAATATTTGCATCTTCATAAAAGGGATTAAGTTACGATATAATCTACTATAATCAATATACTGTTTTTGTTTTTTATTTTTCAATTAGTTGACCTATGTGCTTTATCTGAATTATTAGTTAATAAAGTTATAGGTAACAAAAAGACTTCCATAATTATAGATTTTAATTTTCCTGAATTTATATATATATATATTTTATTTTAGGAACTTAACAGTTCAATGTTGTATTATAATGTAGTGTGTATGTATTATTTATGTTATTATATTTACCATCTAGCGCATTAAATCCCTCTCCAAACTATAAGGAATTAGAAAAAAATATTCATGGTGACCATATGTGAGAGTGGCCCATTGGGCAGCTCACCAATAATTTATGTTCTAAATATTTGTTTATTATGATTTAATTATGTAAAAAATAGCTACAATTATAACTTAATCCAATTAAGTGATATTTTTCTTTGAAAAGTTTTTTCTTCTTTTATTTTATATTAAAATAAAAGATAATGTCATTATGTGACATATAAAAAATTTCATCATGACACTATTACGTGTAATTAAAAAATGATACAAAAATTAATTATTAATAAAATTGTTAAATAGTTTACACACTGTGACCAAAAGGATACCCTCGTCACAAATTATTGAAATTGTTGGACATTATTTTAGCTAAGAATATAGCTGCAATGAATTACGATAAATTTATTTGTCTCACCTTATTCAAAATTTGATAAAGTCATTTAATTAAGCCTGATAAAACTTGACATACATGAGAGAGAAAAAAAAATATTGAATCAAATCATTTTTTTAATGTTGTATTAATAATATTAAACAAAATATTATTTATTATATATTGACACTTTTTTTATTTTGAATACATAATTATTACAAAAAACATGAAACATCAATATAATAGAAATTGTTTCAGTATGTTTAATAGCTCACGTCTTAAAAGTTAAAAACGAAAGTAATTTAAATTTTTAATCTTTCAATGTCTTTTAAAAAATTATAATAGAGTTCGGAGCTTCAGAACAAATAATAGTTTAAATATGATGATTAATTCTAATAATAGTAATATCTTAACAGAATTAAAGTGAAAAGTGAACCAACTTCACTTATATCTAATTTCTGAAACATTTTAACATACACAAAAATAGATAATAACTAATTAAATTTGTTTTAAGTAAAAGGTGTTGGCTTCCCATTAAAAGTGGAAGAAGAACAAAAAAATGTTGAAGCAGATGAAAATGTTGGTATTTATATCATTTGTTAGAATGTTAGATATATATATATATTATTACTTTTTATTCACTACACAATTAAAAAACCATAATTATTTTATTTATTCTTGTTTCCTATAAACATAATTTCATTTTTACTTTATTTTTCAATTATCTTATTTTATTTTATTTTACTCTATTGCTAAACTCATCGTCCACAATTAAAAAAAATGTGTAAATTAGTACGTAAAATTGTTGAAAGATTTGAAGTTTTGAAAAACTGAAAATAGAAGAAAGATGTTATACAAAAGAATTCGCTGTTTATTTTATTTATGTATTTTATGTATAAAGCAAAATATAATAAAATATCAAACATTTACAAAATCTTAATATTAATTTCTTAAATTTAAATAACAAATAAATACACTTTTATGTTTATATAAAAGATATTATAAAAAATTCTAAAAACTAATTTAAATAAAAGTTCTCAACAAAACTGCATCTCGCACATTATCCTTTTAAATTATTTGGATTATAAAAACAAGAGATGGCGATCAAAATCCATAAATAAAAATAGGGTGAAAATGAAACATGAATGAAATGAAGTGAATGAGATGAGAGAAATGATCTCTGAGCCACACATGAAAATGTGTAGGGTTCAGCAAAGAGTAGGGAAGTGAAGTGAGTGATGTTGGCGTTATCAGAATATCTGAAATTCTCTTCCAATCACCTAACCCATTCCCTACACTTGTCGATGTGGGACACATTATCATGCTATGCTATCTGCATATCAATTTCTATCAATAATTATAACTCAGAATTTTGGGATTCATAGTATGTGACGTCCCCAACAGACAACCTAGAAATCCACAAGTTACAGATTACAAGAAATGCAGCTAGTGTCCCCCTAAAAAACTGAAAAACCTTGTTTTTTTATGCTTCTTTTTCTTTTTGTGAAACATTTTTCAATTGGGAAGGGAGCCTCGAATTTCTCAGTGACCATGTAAGATTCCAAGCCTACATCAGTTAGCTGCTGTAGGATGCCAACAATGAAACTCCAAATTTTCCTCCCAAGCTGTGATTCTCTTTCTGACTTTTCCTTCAACTCCACCTCAAAACTCACCACAATCTCGCTCAAAAACAAAAGGGTCAGACCAAAGTTAAATGTTTCATCTTCTTCATTCTGGTTACTGCAAAGAAACAAAAACTGATATTTTATCTGCAATTTATATTCTGTAAATCTAAACCAAATAGTTTAAAGACAAAAGCTACAAATACCCCCTCTTTTTTCACTTAATGCAAATCACAATAAAAAAATTCAGTTAATATTTATTTTAAGTAATTAAAACATTTACTATCTATATATATATATATATAAGATATATCTGGTTAAATATAAAGAGCTGTTAATTAAATTATATTATATCAGTTAACGAATAAATCAGTTTCTCCAAGTAATGCTGGTGTGTAAAGAAAACAGAAGGCATGCCCAAATGGTGTTTAGATTAAGAGTGAAGCAAAATAATGAGAAGACATTAAAAGAGGAAGCAAAGACGATATTCAATGGAATGAATGATTGGGATGGAGTGCAAAAAAGGAGAGTACTCCTTCCCTTATCAACAAGCAAAGTAAAAAGGCTCATATATTCTACTACTGAAATACTATATAATACTACTTTCCAAGTTCCCAGAATGATGCCAAATTTTGCTCTTGCGTCTGCACAGTTACTTATATAGTTGTATATTACTTCATATTTCTATAGTTTTCACACTCTTTACTTCATATAAAATAATAAATTAAATGGGTTCTTATTCTTGATATAAAGGTTCATGGTTGAAGATAATCCTTATTAAGCACATGTGTGCTTATCAATGTTTGTGGGGCTAAGAAAGTAAACAGTAAAAAAAGAAGGTTTTTATAATAAAAAAAACGTGTTAATGAAATGTAGGGACATATAGTTGTTTGCAGAATTTATTTTGTCAATTTTTTTAAGAATAAAATATGATTGTTTATTTAAAAGTTTACAAAATTCAGTTTCAGTCATTTTAAAGTTTGTATTTTGTTTTTAATCTTTCTAATTTAAAATACATCACTTTTAATTCGTAAAGTAGTTTAGATATTGCTTATAAAATAAAATACTTAAAAAAATACGAATGACAATAATTAAAGTAAAAAAAAATATGTGTAATTAAACTTTCCAATTCGGAAATTCTTCAACTTTTATTCTAAAAGTGATTCAAATATATAAATAACTCCTTATAGAAAGATGAAAAAGTAGATTAGACAATGTTAAACATTATTATACATGAAAAATACTTTTGAAAAACTGAAAATCTTAAACAGATATATAAATATAAAATGATGTGTGATTATTGAAAGGAAGAAGCTCTTGAGTGAATCCACTATTCCAAACTCATTAATTTAAATAAGATTAGGGAGATTTAAATGTGAATAAAGTGGTTAAAGATATGCATTTAGAAGTAAAAAGTAAAAAGATTATAGATTGCATAATAATGAGATGGAAAAATAATAGAGTGGACATGTTGGGGAACAGGAATTAACAGAAAACAATGTTTAGCAATTGATCCATCAAAACCAAATGCACTCTGAAGCAGAAGCCATTATTATAGGCTCCACTAAGCTTTTCTCATTTTCCTCCTCTCAAGAAAAGAAACAAAAACAAAAGAGGCTCCAATTTCAAGAAAGAAAGGGCTAAAAAGCAACACCACACTTTCTCTGCCGTTAAAAAACAATCTATCATCGTCTCTCTCACACACTTCGATGCTGTTCTTCTGAAACTCACGTCACGCACCCAACACAACATGGATCATTTCCACCACCGCCGCCGCCACCGCCGCCGCACCTGGTGCTGCTCCTTCGCCGTCCCTCCCTCCAGCCCCGACAACCTCACCGCCTCCAAACCTCCTCCCCCTCTCAAGCCCCAACCCAACTCCAAACCCACGTGCTCCCTCCCGACCTCCCCCAAATCCCGCATCCCCGCTCGGATCGACCCTCGCCGGATCCTCTCTCCGGGAAGAGTCTCCCCCATTGACTCCGATCCCGTCGCCGCTACCTCCGCTCCCTCCCCCTCTCCGGAACCGCCGCTTCCTCGATCTCCGGCGCCGGTGGCCGGCGACAGGGATGTGAGAATGAGTCTCAGAGGGAAGAACGGCGGGTGCATGGTTCTGGAGGTGAACTCCGGGGTTCTGTGCGCGAATTCCGAAGTGTTTGCGGGGTTGATAGAGGATTACAAGAAAGGGGTTGCGTCTTCGAGTGGGAGTAACAAAATGTGTAGAATAGAGGTTCCTGAAGTTGAGAACTTGGGTGTGTTCAGAGAAACAATTGAGCTCATGTTTGAAACCCACGATTGCCTCACCAAACGACTTCTTAACATTGGCGTTTTTCGATGCATTGACGTTTTGGAGGTTCGCACTTCACTTCACTTTTCTATATACAAATAAAAGAAAACATTTTTTTATTACATTACATTCTGGGTCTCTGTTGTTTTCCTTTCGAGGACTTCTCGTGCTTGTTTGTTCTTCGGATCTTTGATTGCTTTGCTCGTATCAATCTCTTTTGTTGTTCTTATTTCAAGTAATAGTGCATAATTTTCTCAAGTAGAAAACCTGGATGAACTTTTTTTTTATCTTGTTTGCTGTTGTTTATATAACAGTAACTAGTTTCATCCTGTTTGTCCTAAGTCTTATCATTATTTTGTTCTTGCTTCGTTTGAGGAAATGGATTGTTCCCTTGGGAAAAGTTCCATGAGTCTGCATGAAATTCGAACAGAATGTTGTATTTTCTGGAAGAAGGCATAAGATGAATGAACATTTTACGTGAATTTTGGTATTGAAGAATCTTTTTTTCTTGTTCTCTTGTGTTGAGCCTGCACATCGGTGCCTCTTTAGTCTCTTACATGGTTTTTTGATTGCATTGCTAGGTTTCAGCAGGCATCATGTTCACCAAGGGTGTTTTGTCGTGTTTACAATACCTTGAAGCTGTGCCTTGGACTGAGGAAGAAGAAGAAAAATTGAGAAGCCTATTCACAAGATTTAAGTTTGATGAAGCAACAACAAGAGACATTCTAGGAAGGCTTTACTTGCACGACTCAGTAGACTGTTCTCACCAGCCAAATGTAGCTCGACAGCTTGTATGGTCTATCACAACTTGTGTGGATGCCAATGCAAGAAATGAACTAAAATCACTGATGAAGGGTCTTCTTTGCAAAAGCTCAGTGTATGAGAAGAACCACCTTGACCTCAACAAAGAGGATCTGTATTCTGTCTGCCACGCATGTTTGGACTCACTGGTAAGCCTCTTTGAGGAGGCATCAGATTCCATCCCTCCTGAAAACTTAACAAAGAAAGATAAGAATAAGCCACTGATTGAACGCATCTCAAGGCAGGTTGATAACATCAATTGGTTGTTGGAAATCTTGCTTGATGGGCAAATAGCAGAGGACTTTGTGAACATATGGGCAGATCAGCAGCAACTTGTTAAAATGCATGATAGTGCATCCCCAATGGTTAGATATGAACTAAGTCGTGTGTCAGCAATTCTCTTTATTGCCATGGCTACTAGAAAATTGCAATGCCGGTTGGAGGCACGATCAGGGCTTCTTCAGGCATGGTTCCGGCCAATGTTATTGGACTTTGGTTGGCTTCAGAGATGCAGAAGAGGGCTTGATATAAAGGTTTTGCAAGAGGCTATGGGTCAGACACTTCTTACTCTGCCTCTAAATCAACAGTACATGCTCTTCATGGAATGGTTTCGACACTTCTCAAGCCATGGCACTGAGTGTCCAAATCTAAGCAAGGCATTTCAAATTTGGTGGCGCAGGTCATTCTTAAGAGGCTCTGAAACTCATTCCATTGAGTCAAGGTAAACTGTGTTTATCAATTGATCTGTTTGTGTACTGTGTAAAGAGTTGCAACTAGGAGAGGGATTCTGGACTGTGTACATTGAATAACGTAGATAAACTTCATAGATCTTTGGAGATCATTTCATGCCTAAATAGTAGGAGAAGTTTGCTTGTTTATTGCTCCAGTGGCTCCATGCCTCCAATTTAGCTAAGGTTAATGAGTCCAATGCATTAGTGAAGTAACAAGTTGTCACTAAGTCACCACACAAAGTATTCTTGTTATGCTTCTTGGGACCAGGCCCATGTGACTTAATTTGAGTCGAAATTAATATTGTCGTATTATACTTATCACCTGCGATATTCATCTATAGGCGAGGATAATGTTTGGAGAAAATGGATAATTGTAAGTTTCTGCAATGGTGCAATTGTAGTTGAAGAAATGTCTTCTGAAATCATTCTTAGGATGTTGGAATGAAGTAGAGAAGTAAGCATTTATTTAGTTAGTTACTGTATATAAAAGGAGCGAAAAGAATCACGGAAGCATATAATTTTGGTCGAAATTAAGAGGTATATGCTTTGAGGAAAGACTAGTGTTGGTAATACGGATTTGAAACTTTGCTTTGCAGCAATATAACAGCTGAGATGTTAATTAGCTTTCACGTATTCTGTTTTCTTTTGTTCAAAAAACTAATCAAGAGGTTTCGTCAACCAAACAATTTATCTATTCCTTTCTGGATTCTTCGTTAACAGAATACGTTACCTTTTTAGGAAGCTGACAGTATCAGACCCAAATATACCAACATTTAGTTAGCCCTCACATTGGTATGACTCCAAAATTCGTGACTAAGATACAACTAAATACTGCGTACATTTACCGAAACATTATTATTTTCTCACTTATTGTTTTAACTTAATCATAATTTTTGTTTTTATTTTACAACTTTAATTTCTTCATTTTAATTATCTATCATTTTAGTCCTTAAATTCGTTTTTAAGACAATTTTTATCCTAAAATTTTAATTATATGAAACTTCGTTCAATTCTCTATTTTAAAAATATATTAAACTGGATTATATTTGGTAACTAATCTATGTAATTATTATATTTTCCTATACTCTAAAAAAATTAGTGTGATATTTTTTTTTCCTGATCTCATTGTATCATGTCCAAAGCATAAAATAACCACATATTGAAGAAAGTTATGAATAATTATCAGTCTTCGTTAAGTTTTAAGTTATAATAAACTTGAGTATTTCCTTCTATTGAGTATCCTGTTTAATTGAGTTTTTATCAATTGATTGTCATCAGCTGTATCCTGGAATGACGTGATATTTACTTTGCATCATTGTAACATTTAAGCTAGATAATTAAGAGAAGATGCATAATACAAATATACTAAAGTATTACAAAAATATATTCTTTTTATTAGGGATTTACAAATATATACATACTATAGTATTTAAAAAAATAACATTAAATCATTATCTAATCATTATCTATGCAACTTCTCATCCATCTTACTTGTTGAAGAGTATTCTTACGTGTTACTTGTTGAAGAGTATTCTTACGTGTTAAATCATATGCTTAATTATATAATCATTACATAATAGTAAATAAAACACAAACAAGACATAACACATAACACAAAAGGGTAAGTTAGATGTTTAAATGAAAGATCATAAGATTCATATAATTCTATTTCAACAAGCATAGCATTCACAATCCTCATTTAAGACTATATTGATACACTCATGTAAATACTTGACCCTAATTTCAAAATATTGTACATTGAATCAGACTCGGAGATTTGCACCTATCATACAAATTTAAATTGTTAATCCACACATTCTTAATTACTAAATCAATAATGATAAGGTTAGTTCTCCTAAGACATTTTTGAAAAGTTGTATTTAAAGCCGTAACTGCCCAGTTCAAACCTCCTTCAACTCTCATCACTTAGTAATGTTCGTGTATTTGATTCCTATTACTACTAAAGACAGGATATCTCCTTGACACAAATCCTTAGACAATGCATATCCTAACAACCGGGACACGGGTATCTCCTTTCCTGAAGATATTGTCTAGATTATCACTCAACTTCATTCATACATCAATCAATATCATAATCCTATTTTAGTTAAATATCAAACTCAATCAAGCCATAGGAATCACTTAGAACTCAATACCATTTAACATGTTATCAATCATAGGTTCAATCATTTCAATTACACTTTAAAAGAGATGTAGAACTATAAAAAGAATTGAATATCACATAATATATCACATTCTATAGGAATAAGAGTAAAACTCCAAGACAGGGTTGTGCCCAACGCAATAAAAACCCGAGGGCAACTAGGGCTAGTCACGCCCAACGTGACATAACCTGCGCTAGCATGACCAAACTCAAAAGCACCCTCTCTAGGATGCAACCAGTGCATGGACCTGCGCCTAGCACCAGTCACACCTAGAAGGACTGCTCTCGAATTACGCCCAACGCATCTGGTATACACCCGACGCATCTGCATAATTTGAGTTTCTCTCATTTTGTTTCAAAATCACACCTTACCAATCTACACATTCCTCCTATCATTCAATCATGAACAACCAAACAATTCTTCCAAATCAGGTCATCATAAACAGGGGTTCAAATCACTATCAATACTACTTAACTCTATGAAGTCTTCTCATAAATGCCTAGATAAGAGATCAATTTCATCCACTTTATTTCCTTTAACATTTTAGGTATACTTATTAGTCAAAGCACTGTCAAGTTAAACAAAACCTCAACTTATCAATTTCATCTCCAAATCACCCTATTCATGACTCAAGTTCATTCTCCATTGATCAAATTAACAATTAACTATTTTTCCTACCATGTACATATATGAATACATTACTTGATCTATAAAATTTCAAACCACAAAATTCTCATATTAATATTAAATTCAAACTAAACACATGAAATCACATCAAATTCAAAATTCAAATCAACAATCAGTTCAGACCTATAGGGAACTAGAACAATATTAATAAATCATTTCTACACATAGGTCTCTTAACATAAAGTGTTATATGAAAGTATATCAAGTATCTACAAAGGTAAACCACATAGCTCCCCTTACCTGAAAAGAGCAAAAATATTCCCAATTGGGTCCTACATCTAGAGATCACAAAGACAACTCTAACATGTACCATAGAGGTCTGATTAACAACCAAACTACACTATTAAGATACTGAGCTAATAGAGACTCACTATGAAACATCAAGCATAATGCAAATTACTACTAAAAAAGAGAAGCAAATACTCAAAACTGACTCTAAAGGAAAAGAGGGTAGAAATTGAACTTACTCAAACTAAAAATATAATCGGGGACATAAGTACCCCGTTCACTGCCACGAATCTAAAGGCGAACTTCGATCGTCAATCTGATGACAGTAAAGGCCAAAGAGTTAAAGAAGAGGCAGAGGAGATTAAGAGGGATAGTTTCTAGAGAGATGATGGTTTTTGAAAAGTGAACCTGAATAACTTGGTTTTTCAATTTATATGAATCTACTTTACATCTATTTTTTAGGACCTTACATTCTCATAACAAGAAAAAAAATTTCATTCTCAAAAATTGACTTGCAAGAAAAGAGATGAGGATAGGTTTCTCTAACAGTTTCTTCCAACTCCCAAGTAGAGTCACTAGTTATAACATCCCACAACACCTTGATCATATTGATAGTCTTGCCTCTAAGTTGTTTAATCTGCTAATCTTCAATCTGATTGGTTGAGTCTCAAAGCTTAGGTTCTCTTTGATTTGCACTTCATCCATTTCTAGAATATGATTAGGGTCATGCACATATTTCCTTATTTGAAACACATGAAAAACATTTTGCAGGTTCGCTAGTTAAGGAGGTAAAGCAATCTCATAAGCTATTGAACCTATCTTTTTCAAGATCTCATAAGGTCCAACAAACTTAGGAGATAGTTTTCTTGATTTTATAGCTCTTCCTACATCTTTGGTGGGTGTTACTCTTAGAGCACATGATCTCTAGTAGCAAACTCCAAAGATTTTCTCCTCTAATTTGCATAAGACTTTTACCTACTCTGAGAAGCCTTCATTCTTTCTTGAATCTACTTTACCTTCTTAGTAGTTTGTTGGAATAATTCTGGTCCCACCAAAATTGTCTCTCCGTCATGATACCAGCATAAAGGAATTCTACACTTCCTCCCATACAAAACTTCATAAGGTATCATTCTAATGCTTGTGCGATAACTCTTATTATATGTCAACTCGACCAAAGGTTACATCTCATGTCAAGCGCCTAGATGATCCAAAACCCAAGTTCTCAATAGATCCTCCAAAGATTGGATTGTTCTCTTCAACTGCCTATGTTTGGGGGTGGTATGTAGAAGTCATTCTCAACTTAGTACCCAAAACATCTTGTAAGTCTTCCAAAATCAAGAAGTAAATCTAAGATCCCTATCTAATACAATACTAGAAGGCACTCCATGCAGACTCGCAATCTCCTTAATATACAACTATGTCAGCTTAGTCATAGATATCCTCAAATTCACAGGTAGGAAATTAGCACTTTTTGTTAATCTATCAACTATCATCCATATTGAATCATGTCCTCTCTTTGACCTTGGAAGACAAGTAACAAAGTCCATGAAATGTTATCCCATTTCCATTCAAGAATGTCTAACTACTGCAACAACCCACCAGGCCTTTGATACTCCACCTTTGCTTTCTGACATGTCAGGCATGCAACCACATATTGAGTTATATCCCTCTTCATACTTAACCACCAAAATAATTCCTTCAAATCATGATACATCTTAGTCATACCAGGGTGTAGACTAAGGTGACTCTTATGTCTCTCTTCAAGAATCATCCTATTGAGGTCATTATCTCCTGATACACAGCCCGCCCTTGAATCTCAATATTCCATGTGCTCCCAACTCAAAATCCATCGCTTGATTTATACCCAAAAGTTCCATAATATTCCTTAGGCTTGAATCTTCCAACTGCTTTTCCTTTATTCTCCCAAGGAAATCATTAGTGATGGTTAACGTTCCACAGCTAATATGATCTTCATGGAACTCTACTCCCAAATTCAAATCTCTAAATTTTGCAATCGTTTTCTGCTGTTCAATCATCATAGCTGATACTTGCATGACTTCTTACTCAGAGCACCTCCAACAACATTGGCTTTCCCAGGATGGTACATCAATTGAAAGTTACAATCTTTCAGAAAATCCATCTATCTTCTTTGCCCTATATTTAGTTCCTTCTGGTCAAACAAATACTTCAAACTTTTGTGGTCACTGAACACCTAAAATTGGGCTTCATACAAGTAATGCCCCCAAATTTTCAAAGCAAACACCACATCTGCCAATTCTAAGTCGTGAGTAAGATAATTTTTCTCATGAACTTTGAGTTGTCTTGAGGCATATGCTAGCACTTTCCTTTCTTACATCAATAGACCACCTAACCCCTGATATGAGGCATCACATTAAAACTCAAAAGATTTACCTGTGTCAAGAATCACTAATACTCTGGTCAACCTCTTCTTCAATTCCATAAAGATTTGCTCACATCTATCAGTCCATGCAAAAAGTTTATCTTTGCAAGTCAGCTACGTCAAACGTGTCACTATCTTTGAAAAACCTTTAGTGAACCTTTAATAGTAGTCAGCTAAACCCACAAAATTTCTGATCTCAGTAACTGTCTTAGGATGTTCCCATATAAGCAATGCCTCTACTTTGGCTAGATTTACAGAGATCCCCTAAGTTGATATTACATGCCCCAAGAAGTTCACCTCCTTCAACCAAAACTTACACTTAGAGAGTTTGACATACAACTGCTTTTCCCTCGAAATCTTCAACACCAATCTCAGACGTTCTTCATGCTCTTCTTTAGTCCTTGAATAGATAAGGATGTCATATATAAAAACTACAACAAACTTATCTTGGAAAGGACAAAAGATTTTATTTATGTAATATATGAACAGAGCTACAGCATTTGTAACTCCAAAGGGCATCACAACATATTCATAATGATTGTATCGAGATCTAAAAGTTGTCTTTTGCACATCTTCCTCCTTTACCAAAATTTGTTGGTACCTCGATCTTAAATTTGTTTTTAAGAACATTAATGCTCCATTCAACTAATCTAACAAATCATCAATTCTTGGCAGAGGATACTTGTTCTTGATAGTCAACTCATTTAAATTGTCGATAGTCTACACATAATCGAGAACTCCTATCTTTCTTCTTCACCAGTGCACTAGAGCACCCCCACAGAGATACACTCAGTTGAATGAATTTGTTCTTTAACAGCTATTCAACTTGTTTCTTTAACTCTCTCAACTCTGCAAGGGTCATCCTGTAAGGTGACATCGAGACTGGTCTTGCTTCAGGCATTAGATCAATAAAGAATTTTACTTCTCTTTTGGAGGTAATCCAGGTATCTCCTCTGGAAACACATCCATAAACTCATTTACCACCTGTACACACTTCATTTTTACTTCATTTTCAACTGTGATTTGAGTTAGAATGACAAAGCACTCTAATCCTTCCTTCAACTCATTAAAAGCATGTTGACCGAATATCACTTCTGATTCCTTAAAATTTGGAAAAATTATCCTCTAATGACCACAATCTATGATGACATGCTCTTCAAACAATGAATTCATTCCTAAGATGACATCTAACTCTTGAAGAGGTAAACAAATCATATTGATCTTAAACCTGTGTCCCTCTACTACAACTGGACATCTAGTACAAACCGTTGTGGTTAATACTTTTCCCGAGGCAAGTGTAGATAACATAAGCTCAAACGACAACTCCTTCACTAGTAGACCCAACTCATCCACACACAAATTTGACACAAATGAGTGTGTCTCTATAGAGTCATACAACATTTTCATACATCTACCATTTATAAAAACAATTGCCTTGAATGAAGTTACCTGATCGTGAGGCTTCTTGCCCTGATAATGCAAATACTATCCCTGCAGCCTGGGGCCTGAGGCCATCGCCTCTCACTAGTTGAGAACCACTCACTGAGAACGTGCTCTTCTTATTAGGACACTCTCTAGCATAATGTCCAATCTTCTGGCAATTATAACACTTGAGACCTCTAGTTTGTGGTTAAGGATACTAAGATAGAACTCCTCTTGCTCTCTACTGTTGAGGTCTATTGTAAGGCTTGGATGCATGAGCCCTGATCTTCCCACTAGAAGATCCACCTCCATGAGTATTGACCACTCTGCTATCACCCTTCTCAAGGGTCTCCACCATCTTGGCCTTCTCTACTAAAGCAGTGAATCTTTGATGTACATAAGGAACACCGTCTTCTTCAACTCATGTCTGAGCCCTTCTTCAAATTTTCTACACCTTCAAGCCTCAGAGGCAGCTTGAGTGTAGAATCGAGCAAGATACTCAAGCTTTGCAACATATCTATACAATAACATGTCTCCTTGCTCTAGTATAAGAAACTCGACTTCTTTTGCAAACTTGGCGTTGTCAAGAAAGTACTTCTCCAGAAATCTTACTCTAAAATTCTCTCAATCCAATACTTCACCTCTCACTTCCATCATCTGTTGAGTTCTCATCCACCAGAACTCCATCCCCCAAACAACAAGTAGCAAATATTATCTTCTTCTCCTCAGGACAAGATGTAGCTCTTAAGATCTTCTCCAGCTCTCTGATCCTCTGATATGCCTGGTCAAGGGTAACACTCCCATTAAATTTAGAAGGGTTATGCTTCAAGAACTCAGCCAATCCCATCTGTTCGTGAGAATGACTGGCAGAAGGAGTGTTTACAACAAACCTTGCAGCTTCCCAGTGATGCATTGCTAATTGATGATTCTGAGCTATTGTTATATTTTGTTGTTGGATAACACTAGCCATAATCTTTATGGCTCTAACTATCTGACTCATCTTAGAGGAAGATGGAGGAGGAGTAGGAGGTCTAGGAGCCATACTATAAGACATAAAAGAAAGATCTAAGATCAATTTTTATATCTCAAAATAACTACAAAAACTTGTTATCAAAATAACAAACTCTCACACACAAGAAAACCTAAAACCCCCAAGTCACCTAAGTTTTGACTTACTCTGATACCATAAATGTAACATCCAGGAATATTAAGCTAAATAATTAAGAGAACATGCATAATATAAATATATTAAAGTATTACAAAACATATCCTTTTTCTTAGGATTTAAATATATATATATATATATATATATATATATATATATATATATATATATATATCATACTGAGAGGCATTCCGACTTGTTAAATCATATATATATATCATACTTATTGAGAGGCATTCCGACTTGTTAAATCATCCACTCACGTGTAATTACATGATCATCACAAAATTTTAAATCAAAAACAAACAACACATAACATAAAAGGGTAAGATAGAGGTTTAAATGAAAGATCAATAAGATTCATACAATTCTATCTCAACAAGCATAACATTCACAATCATTATTTAAGACTCTACTGACACACTCATGTAAACACTTTACTCTAATTCTAAAATATCATGCATTGAATCAGACTCATAGATTTGCACCTGTCATATAACTTCAAACTGTGAATTCACATAGCTTACCATTACTAAATCAATAATCTTGTATGATAAGGTTAGTTCCCCTGGAACTTTTCTGACCAGCTGTATTTCAACTCGCAGTCGCCCAATTCAAACTTCCTTTGACTCTCACTACTTAGTAATATTCATCCATTTGACTCCTATTACTAGTAGTGTCAGGATATTTCCTTGATGCAGATCCTTAGATAATCCACATCCTAACAACTTGGACACAAGTATCTGCTTTCTTGAAGATAAATCTAGATTACCACTCAACTTTATTTATACACCAATCAATATCATAATCTTATTTTACTTAAATATCAAACTCACTCAAGTCATAGAATCTCTTAGAACTTGATACCTTTTAACATGTTATCAATCATAGATTCAATCATTTCAAGTATACTTTAAAAAATATGTAGAACTATAAAGAGAAATGAATATCACATCATATATCAGATTCTATAGGAATAAGAATAAAACTCCAAAACAAGGTCGTGCTCGACCCACACAGTGGTGCCCAACACAATAAAAAATTGAGAGCAACCAGGGCTGGTTGCGCGTAGTGCCACATGACCTACGCCTGACATGGCCAAACCCAAGAGCACCATCTGGGATGCGCCCAACTTAGGGACTTGCACCTGGTGCCAGTCACACCTAGGAGCACCACTCTCAAATTGTGCCTGGTGCATCTGTATAATTTGAGTTTCTCTCATTTTGTTTCAAAATCACACTTTACCAATCTACACATTCCTCCTATCATTCAATCATCGTTAACCAAACAAATCTTCATTTGTTCAGATCACTGTTATTACTACTTAAACTCTATGAGTTCTCCTCATAAATCCCTAGATAACAAATCAATTTCATCCACTTTGTTTCCTTTAACATTTTAGGTCTACTTGTTAGTCAAAGCATTGTCAAGTTAAACAAAACCTCAACTCAACGGTTTCATCTCCAAATCACCTTATTCATGATTCAAGTTCATTCCCATTCATCAAATTAACAATTAACTATTTTTCTACCATGTACATATTAATATGTTATTTGATTTATAAAAGATCAAACCACTAAATTCTCATATCAATATCAAATTCAAACTAAATACATGAAATCAAATCAAATTCAAAATTCAAATCAACAACTAGTTCAGACCTACATGGAACTAGAACAATATAATAAATCATTTCTACACATAGGTCTCTTAACCTTAAGTGTTCTATGAAAGTAAATCAAGTATTTACAAAGGTAAACCACATAGCTCTCTTTACCTAAAAAGAGCAAAAATACTCCTAATTGGGTCTCACACCTAGAGATCACAAAGACAACTCTAACCTGCACCACAAAAGTCTTATTAACAATCAGACTACACTACTAAAATACTATCTAAATATACTAAAATACTAAAATACTAAATTAGCATAAACTCACTCTGAAACATCAAACATCACATGCAAATCACTATCTAAAAAAATACAGATACTTCAAACTAACTATAAGGGAAAAAAAATTAAACTTAAACTAAAAATTTGATTAAATAAAAGTGCTATGTTCCTTACTACAAATCTAATAAAAGTCAAAGAGTTAAAGAAAAGAAAAGGGAGATTAAGAGGGATAGTTTTTAAAAGATGATGGCTTTTGAAAAATAGACATAAATAACTTGATTTTATATATATATATATATATATATATAAGCTTTAAATTTAATTATAAAATATTGAAGTGTCATCTTTTTGTATACCACGTCTACTCGATGACTATTTTTTAGGTCATTACAATTATCATTCCTTACTTGTCTTCACATGAAAAATAATAACAGGTTTTAACTCTAGTCTTTATCGAAAAAATGTTGTTTAATATTTAAAATATTTATATTTTTCAATTAAGTCTTTGTTATCAATTTAAATAATTTATCTATTTGTTATCGATTTAAATAATCTACCTATTTGATTTTAAACAGGTTTAAAGCATATTACAACGAACTTGAAGGCATATTACAATGAAGTTGAACAAGTTCTGAATATCTGATTATCTTTACTAAACATTCTTGTTCTGTGTCTCTATAAGATTGATTTGATTTCTATTTTAATATTTAATTTAAAAAAAATAAACCAATATCATTTTTTATAAGAATAATTTAAATTTCAAAGTTTTAATTTTTGTCTGTTGTCTAAGTTTGTAATATTTTGTTTGACAGCTAGAACTTTAAAAATATAAATATTTTTTAGTAATTAACAGAAAAAAAAATTCAAGAAAAATCTGAATGAAAATACTCAATTTAATAAAAGTCTTAAAACTTAAATAAGTACCTTTTTTATATTTCATTTTTTATGTAATGAAGCATAATGATGTTGACAAAATCAAACAGCAAAATCTAATTATAAAAGTTGATTTTCAACAATTTTTAATAAAAACCAAGTTGAAAATATTTAAATTTAATTAAGTCATTAACAATTGAAAAATCAAAAATTAAATAAAACAATTAAAATCAAAGTCATAAAATTAAAAATTAAAAGACTAAAATTGAAGAACAATTATAAAAACAAAATTACAATTAAGTTTTCAAATTATAAGACTTTAAAACTAACACAAGATCAAAACCTTAAGCAAGTTCTAACTTTCCCTGCACATCTTGAAAATGAAATTATATACATATATCAAGTAAAAAAAACATTTGATCATGTTTTCCAGCCCTCCCCTTTCGTCGGTTTGCGTTATGATGACTCTATGGTGATGCTACTGGGGCTCGCTTGTCGTGCATCTCCCTTTAGCCTTTAGATAGCCGCTGTTCTAATTGGGCTTAGGCAGTTAGAATGTGAGAATAAAAAACTCAAGGAAGATAAAATACTACGTTACGAATGTCAATTTTCCATTCAAAGACCACCAAACTCCACCCTCAACCAAAAAAATTGGCTCCGCATTCCTCAAGTATTAGCATTTCCATATTGCAATTTAGATCAATTAATCTTCCAGGCAAAACATGCAATTAACGTAGATTTTGGAACAAATTGCAGCATAATTTGATTTCAATCAAATACAACACTTGATCAAGCATCACTAGATTTTAATCCAACATTCCTATCCATACAAATTATGTTCAAGTAATTCCAGAAACTAATGTTAAAATAGGCATATCTGGTCATGGTAGTTTTTAAATGAAAAACAAGAGAATGGTAGCTTTTTTCTGGTCCACATTAGTTACTTGTGGCTGTAGTTGTATCTATTTTCTAACCTTTACTTATATTCGTCAGAACTTCCATGCTTATTCTGCCAGGGCTGCGGCCCCGCTAGGTCCATCAACTCCAAAAAGTCTTGGGGTTCCCAAGACCGGAACATATCATCACCGCCTGTATAAAACATATCGCTTGTAGAAAATCCATTTTTCTGGCCACAGGAAAAACTGCCTTCACCCAGTCCAACCAAGCTGTCAAGGTCTCCTAGGTTCTCAAAAATCATATTTGGATCCAAACATGGTGCGCATTCAGCATTGTTCGCCTGATCAGGATCAACCTTCTGTCATCCCATAATGACAAAATTAGCATAAATAGAAGATGAAGCAAGTACAGAATAAACTGATTGTACATATTATAAGATTAAAATAACAAAATCTAATAAAAACGCCTAGAAATAAATTTATGAAATACAAAAATTATTTTACATTATATACTCCAACATCATGATTAGTAGCTTCAACTATTCAATACTAGTACCTTCCAGTTTTCTAATGTCAGTTGAACATTTTTGTGAGCCTCACTGGAAGCCTACAAGAATAAGCTAAAAAATTGCCAACTACCTGATTAAAACGTAATAAAAACTAAATCCCGACATCCCTGAACAAAATAGCAGGAAAGATTGCAATACTGTCTACTTCTTAGCTTATTTCTTTGGAAAAAAAAAAAAAAACAACTACCAATTTGCAACTCTTCTGAGAGGGACAGGAGAAGGGCAAATCCTCAAATGAATCAGTCAACTGGTGTACAGTAGACAAAAATAGAATGAAACAGGCAACAAGTGTAAAGGAACCCACAGCAGAATGTTATAAACCCACTAATTTCAAAAGATATCTACTAAGAACATGGTTATTTCTGACTCAGATAACTAGCAAGAACAAGATTATTTCTGAGTAGCTAACTGCAAAATGTAAAAGAGAAAATAACAATCATGTCTCGGGAAGAATCTGACACCATCCATTAAAAGAGAAACAATCATGCCAAGATTCCTAAGCAAATCCACAACTACAAATAACAAATAGATTTCTCACCTTAATTCCATTGTTTTCATTCACAGCCATTGTGTCACCCTCTTCTTTGAAACGATCTAGCAAAGATAAAATGTTATCATCATCTTGATGGTTTGGAGATGAAGCCGAAGGATGTGTTGTGCAAGAGGGCATCAATTCTGATTCAGATGATAAAGTGTCAACTAGATTGTTTGGAGCCGAAGCAAGTGGCAAGCAAGAGGGCACTTTTGATACACACGATACAGTGTCAACTTCACTGTTTGGAGCAATAGAAAATGCTGAGCAAGAGGGCATCAATTTTGATACACATGATACAGAGTCAACATCATAGCTTGTAGTAAAAGGAACTGCTGAACAAGAGGGTGTCAATTTTGATAGATCTGACACAGAATCAACTGCACAGTTTGGAGAAAAAGGTAGTGCTGAGCAAGAGGGCATCAATTCTGATACACATGATACAGAGTCAACTTGATTGTCAGGAGCAGCACGATATGCAGAGCAAGAGGGCATCAATTCTGATACACATGATACAGAGTCAACTTGATTGTCAGGAGCAGCACGATATGCTGAGCAAGAACGCATCAATTTTGATGCACGTGATACAGAGGTCAATCCAGCACATCCACTTGTAGAGGGATGGATGTCATTTGCAATAGAAATATGACTTTCACTGGGTTGTATAGGAACAGGTGTCGACACAGAAGCAACAGGTTCAGATTGCACAGAGTCAATTTCCTCATCTGTCTCCCAGTCTTTCTCATCATATGGTTTACCATATTGTGCACCATTCCTAGGACCAGGACCTTCCTTTTGGAATATCCTACAAATTACATAGGAGTCCTGCAATACATTTCGCAAACCAGTATAACAGTTAAATAAATGCACAAGATGAATTCACTAGAAGAACCACAAAGAAGTAAAAACAGTCAACAAACCGAACTAGAGATGGCAAAGTGTACACAAGCCTTAAAAACACCCACAAATGGATAGAGTAAATACCCGTTTATTGGGGATGAGTCTGGAACAGGTATTTATTTACCCACAAATTTTAAAGGGGATAGGTGCAGTTACAAGTACTATAGTACCCCTCCATCCCAAACTTGTTAAAATATATCAAATTAAGGTTTCAAAAAACCCTTGTTCAAATTGGTGTCGTAATCCAGAAATGATCTTAAAGTCCAACGAACCCTTGTTCCAATTGGCATCTTATTCCAGAAATGAGGCTTAAAGACCAACAAACCCTCTGTTCCAGTGAATTGCAATTTGCTTTCCTAGTTGCATTTAGTTTTTCTTTTGTCTCGCCTACAAATCAACTTGTGTTTGTTCCAGTGAGGGTATAATTTGGTGGTCTACCGGAGCCTCTCTTCCATTGAAGGTTCCATTTGATGCAAGGGAAAGACAAGTTTGCTCCACAATTAGTGAACTTTCAAGCAATTATTTGTTGTCCTATCGATCATTTGTTCCAATTTTTTGAGAGCTTATTGGTTGCCTTTGTTGTTGGATGATTCTTTATATTATCTGTGGTAAATTTCAAGTGAAATAAATGGATTCTCGTATGAATTTTAAAGTGTTTCAAATCAATGATTGTGTACATGATTTGTTTATCTTGTATTAAAAAACAAAAATTGTTTATGTGATTGACGAGGGTGAATGATTTGGATTATAAGGGGGGTCAAATAGGAAAAAATCGTCATGTGTTCTATTTATACGTTCTTTATAATAAAATTGTTCTCACATACAGAATTGAAGAGAGTCGATGACCCTGGTCATAAAGCAAAAAAAAAAAGTGATGAATTAAAGATTTTTGAAAATGCTAAATAACTTCTTCTGAAGATTACATTTTCCTGTTGTGTATTCTTATACCTTGATGATTTTGGGATCTTGAGAAAAATGTCTTTCATGGTTGAGTATGAATTTCCATAGAAGACATTGTATCCTTGTATTAGCTGTTTCAATGGTTAAAAGGGAATTGTTCAACAAATTTGAAAGTCGATGCATCCTTTTAGAACTTTCAGAACCAGGTATGGATGGAGATTAAAGTTGCTACCACACAAGTATAGAGACAGGCATGGATACTTTTTCTAATTGCAATAATGGCTACGGGTGCTATCAGTACCTTACTCAAACCCTATCTATAGTCATCCCTAAACCAAATGCAGAAAGCATTAAGGGATCCCAGCTTAATCAAATGCATAGCAACAAGCAAACAAACAAAGGTTGCATTCCATGTCATACAATTTAAGCACATGCAAAGTAAACCTACTGCCATAAATCAGCTTAGGTTAACACAAAAAGAGAAAATTCTACTTTGATGCCGTATCCAACAAAACCTGTAAAATACTAGACATGCTCACAGACACAAACCCTAGAAGCTGCAAATAATCCAATAACAAATTTGCTTAGTCAAAGTTTTTTTACCTGCGAAATGCCTTCGTCAACCATCTCCTTGTCATCAAGTCTGAATTCATGCATAACCCAATCAGTCCGATCTCCCTTAGGGGCTCTACCGGTGTGAAAAACCAGAGTTTTAATCATCCCCACAACTCGATTCTTGTGCTCAACCGCCCTATCCTTCCCAGTAGTCTTCCAGTACCCAGCCTCAGTCGACCGATTAAACCTCCCTCCACTCAAATATTTCTTCCCCTGCGGGCAAAAGAAGTACCACTCCAAATCCCCACTCTGGAGCGCAGATTTATCTGAAAAACAAAACCCCATTAAAACACACACAAAAAAAAAATAACACAGTAAAGTACTCTACGAAACAGCAATGAAATGCAAACCTGGAAGATCCCACGGAGCATACTTGTACAAGTCAAGCTCAGCGATTACTCCGCTGGGAATTTTCTTACCCCGAACCTTCCTCTTCAGAAAAAACTCAATCAACTCAACGTCAGTGGGACGGAACCGAAACCCTGGAGTCGAATTTCTTCGGGCCATCCAGAGAAAAACAAAAATAATAAGAAATGAAAATGAAAAAGCGAAATATTAAGCGCTTTGTGAAGCAAGCAACCGAAAGCAATGGAAGAGGTTGTGAGGAAGAGAAGAGGAAGGAGGGGTTGGAAAGGAAAAATGAGAAGAGAGTGAGTGAATGTATAACCCTAATTGGGGTCAGAGGTCAAGTCCAGTGGCGGAAGAAATTCCAAGAACGCCAAAGCCTGCCCCGGTTCAGGTTCACGCAGGCATAATGGCACGCGATTGATGACGATCCCTTTACAATCAGAAGAAAAGTCATCGGCGCAGTGAACCCCTAACACACCCAATGCAGTTTATCTCAGAAAATCATAATCCACAAAAAACAAGCATCTCGATTCGATTAGGGTTAGCTCGTTCGTTCTTACCGGAGAAGGTGGAAGAAGTAAGCCCGCACTCACAGTTCGATCTTTCGTTCGCGTGTTCCGACACTCCCAGGGCAAGCTGGCTTTTATACTCGTACCAATTTTTTATTCCCCAAAATTTATTAAAATAAAAATTGTTTCTTGGGTAAGAGGTTTCTATGGGATGCTCTTTCTTCCTCTGAAAGCTGAAGTAACTAGAAACTCAGGAAGAGCACGTGGCAAAATGTCTCCACAGTAAAAGAAATGTGGCTTATCTAGGACTAGTATAACACTACAGTACAACCAGTTTTTACTTTCTCAGTTTTGTTAATAACAACATTTCTTCAAACATTATTATAGAAAAAAATTATTTCTTTCCTATTATATTATAGTTGCCCCCACACATTGTTTGAATTAAAAATAATAACTTGAAATAAATAAATACTAAAAACATATATGTATTATAAAGTATATTTATTTGTAGGTGTAGTTTTATTTTTTTTAAATAATATATTTATTGATGGAAGAAGGCTCAAGCAAGACTCAATCACTAAATCCATGACTAAACACATTAAAAATAAGGAAAAATCGGAGTCACTAATTTAGATTCTAAGTTTTCGAAATCATTTGTAGAATTGTAAACATAATATAAGAAACTTTTTTTTAGTAAAAGTAAATCTTAGGTGCTCTAGGGTTAGAAAAACACTTAGGATAGGGTAATTCTTTAGTAGACTCTTTTTTCTAGAGAATGACATATGGTATCTTTTTATTGGACGACAAGGATGATTAGCTTAGGGTTTGGGAGGCTTGCTTTACACGCTAAGTAACCCTAACCCTAGTGTGTGATGCAAGCTAGGGTTTATAGTAGCTTAGGTCATATGTTACTTTGCAAAGGCTTACATTGAAAACTTCATTTCCTATATATAGATGCATAGGCTTCATGTAATTCAAGTTGGATATTGATAATGAAATACTGCCAAAAATCCAACTCATTGTCTCAACTCCCTCTTTTGAATATCTTCTCCAATAAGTCTTGAAGAACCATTAAAGGTTGGACCAACCTTCTTCCTTCATCCACTTATCTGTCACTTTTTGAAGCTCCACCATAGCTTTTCCTTTCATCCACTTCCACAATTTTCATTCCTTATATGAACATGGTAAACCACTTAAACATGTACATATTTATTCAGATGTCATACTCAATTAATCACTTATATAAACATGACAAACTACTTATACCAATATGGTAAATCACTTAGACATGTACTTATTTATTCAGATGTAATACTCAATTAACCATTTATATAAACATGACAAACCATTTATATGAACATGGCAAACCACTTAGACATGTACTTATTTATTTATTTGTCATGTTTATATAAGTGGTTAACTGAGTATGATATATAAATAAATAAGTACATGTCTAAGTGGTTTGTCATGTTTAAATAAATGGTTTGCCATGTTAATATAAGTGGTTAACTGAGTATGACATCTGAATAAATAAGTACATGTCTAAGTGATCTGTCATGAGAGTATGACATTTGAATAAATAAGTACATGTTTAAATGGTTTACCATGTTCATATAAATAGTTTGTTATGTTTATATAAGTGGTTAACTGAAGATGACATCTGAAGAAATATATCTAAGTGGTTTACCATGTTTAAATGAGTGATTTGTCATGAAAAATCTAACAGGAAAAATCAAAGTATCATTTTCCTTTAAATAAGTAAAAAGGTTAATTTATAATAATTTTGTTTAAATTAATTCAAGATATAAAAAAAATTATAACATAAAATGTCTATAATTATTAGGACGAGTCTCTCATCCTTCGTACTAAATTTACTAGTGAACTTATATAAAGATGTGTAAATTAAGGTTGGACATCCAATTATAAATAAAATCCAATTTAATCTAATTAGGTGATGTTGATCTAATCGGGTTATCAGAAAATAATCCAATCTAATAAACATCCTAAATTGATAATAATTTTAAAAATATCTAATAATTAAAGTATAAAAAGTAAATAAAGATGTAACTCGATCGAATTTTAATATAGGTTAACAGTTTATTGCAAGATTTCTATTAAGTGGTTGAATAGATAAAAAATAATTTAATAAATTTTCCTTGGAGTTAAATAATATCAAATATCATGGTTTATGTATATATATTAAACAAAAAAATTAAAAAGAAAATTATGTCCATTAAAAATATAATTTGTAAGTCATATTAACAAAATTAAAATTATAATAAAGAAAGAAAAATATTAAAGTGTGCAATTATTGATCCAATAGAGAGGAGTGGGAATCTGAGTGGGGGTAATTATAGATTTCGTGAGTTCCCTCTTCACCTAGCTTCGTTTTTCTTGCTTCCCAGAGCTCTGAACTTGACCGACGTCGTTTTACTTCAAAGCGCTTCAAGAAAATGGCGTTCTTGTTGAACAAAGCAACCATTGCTTCCCGTTTTGTATCTCACTCCCAGGTATTCCCATACTTCATTTCTATGGCATATTGAATATGTTGTTAATTTCATTTAACGTTTGCGTTTTGCTTTATCTTATTCTGAAAATCCCTTTTGAGAAATCAGAAGACTGAAGATTCCGCTTCTTTTCCGCGCCGTCGATTCCACGTTGAACCTGGGCCTCGTGAAAAAGCTGTAAGGCTTAATTTTTATTATTATTAGATTTGTTATTGGTTTTCACGATTCAACTAATTTCGTGCATCTAGATCACCTATTTCTACTTATAATTAATTTGATTTAATTTGGCAATAGAATTAGGGTTTAAGAAAACCTCATTCTCGACTTAGTCAATAAAATGGAGGGTTTCCTTTTGATGGATTCATTTTGTAAACCAATATTGGAATTCTGTATTGGGCAAATTTCTGAAATATGATTTTGATCATGTCTTGACGAATTTGTCATTTGCTATTTGTCGTATCGTTGAAAGAAATAAAGAAAGTATTTTGTATTTTTTAATATATTTTCTTTTAGCTTTTGCGAATTCCTTGTAGAACTTTACATGGTCATCGGTTTTGGCACACATTTGTTCGCCTGTGCATTCATCTTTACTGCTTGGATTTTGTCGCAGCTCTTAGCAGAGGATTCAATTCTGAAACCATTCAAGTCGTATAAGAAGAGTGTAAAACAGCTGAGAAGAATTGGGGATGTTCTCACAGTTGTTGTTGTTGCAGGTATGCTGTCTTTTAACTCTGATTTTGATTAAAGGAGTAAGCATTTGTTTGTGGTATTGTGATTTGTTTTATGATTAAAGGAGATAAGATATTCTATGTTATTTTATGATTTAATCTTACCTGGTTGTTTGAGGAGGGCGTGTGTGAGTTGAAGGTGGTCTTGGTGGTGTTTTCCAAACTAAACTAACCAGCTAAATGCACGTAAGGCAGTTTTTCTTTTATTAAGCTTCAATAAAAAAAAAAAATTGTTCAAATTTGTGTTTAAAATTGGTTTCTCTAAGGTCAAACTTATGAACAACTTAGTTGGAAATAGTCTGAGCTAGATTTGTTGTTTGGCTTAGGCTTAGTCCTGTGATTTGGAAATACAGCATGCCTCATTGCCTTTGCAGTTTGATTACTGAAACATGATTACTTCACAAGTAAATTTGGATTGAAAAATATGATAGATTATGTGAAGCACATTATGGAATTTTTTTTTGAAATAAGAACTTCGGAAAAGAGGATGTAGTACTCTTTATTCTCCTCCTCTAGATCACCATGAACAAAGAAATTTTTAATGTCAAGCTAGTGAATAGGCCAATGAGGACTCATCTCGCCAATGATGAAAAACAAGAATATTAGTATCCAACATTAGAGAATGTGAAATTTCAATAAGATGTTTATTCTTTCTCTCTACTATACCATTTTGTTGTGAAGTGTCTGGACATGTCAGTGTTGTTGAAAGCCAGTTACGACAACGCCATGGTGGAAATCGGCGGTAGATTTTCAGCTTGCCGCCACCAGTGTTATCAATATTGGATAACGGAAAATATCGGGGAACCCAACAATCCTTTATAACGGAAACCATAACGGGTTATGACGGAAGAATTGTGGTAAAAGAAATACAATATATACATATAAATATTTAAAAAAATACGGAAGTATAATTGTACTGCAAAAATAATGTAAGAGATAAAAAATAATGGAAGAGATAATGTTAACTAATAATATTATTATGTCTAAAACATAAAATAAGAACAAAACGTAATATAAATGTCTTAAATTTTTAACTATCCGACTCTTCTTCAATCTCAGCATAGTTCTCTTCTATATTATCTAATGAGGCATATCCCTCTCCTCTTCTCCTTCGGAGAAACTTTTGTCAGAGTCAAGTAATTTTTCAAATTCAGAATCAGAACTATCATTCAATTTATTCTCAGACCCAATTTGAATATTCTCTTTGGCCTGTTGAGGTTGAAGTTGCACATGAAGCTTTTTTAGAAGCATGGGAAGATCCAGTAATAATACCACTACTTGATAGTTGCTTTCTTTTACCAGTTGCTTGTCTTCTTGTATAAGTTATTGATTCTCGAAGACTTGAACCTTTATAAACGGTTGCTCAATTCAGAGTAGGACCATCATCAAAAACCAACTCATTTCCCGCCTCTTCATTATCATTATCATCATCTACTTGTCCCACTAACCACTCATTACACTCATCAATCTCATTTAGTACAATAGGATCTATTTCATTCCTAATATTGTATCTTTGAGCAAGTTGTTGGTTGTATTTTATGTAAACCAAATCATGTAACCTTTTGTGCTCCAACTTATTCCTTTTTTTTTTGGAATGAATCTGCATTGTAAATAAGCAAAATTTGAATTAATTTCTTTCTACATTCTACCAAAAATATAATAATGAAATGAGTTATGTTATGAATAATGATTATTACTTGCTCAAATATTCTCCAATTGCGCTCACATCCCGATAAACTACATGTCAAACTTAGAATCTTGATTGCTAACTTTTGTAAGTTGGGGGCTGCATGCCCATAGTTCTTCCACCATTGAGTTATACAAGTTGCAAAAAAAGTAACTTAGAACGTAACCATTATATAATATAAGTTATATCCTAATGCCATTTAGAAAGTGTTTTAAGTGTCTCACTTGGGACCATGGTCTTCCTTGATTATTTAGCAAATCATCATATAGAGTCCACTCCCACCTTTATATAGAGGCAACTTAGTTAAAATTTCTGTTGTACATCTTTAGTCGGCACCAATCTCTTGATGCACGCATACAATCCATTTTTAACTTCCAAATCATATTTCATTTTTGGGTTGGAATAATAGAACTTTGGATTCAAAAAGTAACCAGCAGCATGCAAGGGGCGATGAAGTTGGCATGTCCATCTATTATCAATGATTATAAATATATCCTTGTATTTACTTTCATTGTTATTGAATGACTTCATTATTGTTTTTTTGGCTTTCTCCATTGCTTCATTTATATAGCCCATAGCTGCTTTTCTTCCCCCATCCACCAGACGAAGTACATGAACAAGAGGAACTATAACTTTAAGAGTAAATACAAAATATTTCAATTTCATCTTCACTTAGTTGTTTTATGTCTTCATTTTGGAATCATGTCGTATTTACTCTCAATGTCATGGTTCCTTTTGTTCATGTACTTTATCTAGTAGATGGAGAAAGAAAAGTAGCTATGAGCTATATATATGAAGCAATGGAGAAAGCCAAGGACACAATAATGAAGTCATTCAATAACAATGAAAGTAAATAGATGTATGTATTTACAATTATTGATAATAGATGGATATGCCGATTTCATCGTCCCTTGCATGCGGCTGGTCACTTTTTGAATCCAGAGTTGTATTATTCTAACCTAGAAATGGAGTATGATTTTGGAAGTTACAAATGGATTGTATGCTTACATTAAGAGGTTTTGTGCCAACTAAAGATATGCAACAGAAAAATTTAACTGAGTTGCCTCTTTAAAAGAGTGGAAGTGGACTCTTTAGTGATGACTTTGCCTAAGAATTAAGGATGATCACAACCCTAGATAAGATACTTAAACGCTTTCTAAATTGCATTTAGATATAAATTATATCGTGTAATGGTTACATTCTAAGTTACAATATATGCTTTTATAGCTCAATGGTGGAAGAATTATAGGCACACAACTCCCTACTTATAAAAGCTAGCAATCAAGATTTTAAGTTTGATATATAGTTCATTAGGATATAAGCACAATTGGAGTATATTTTGAGTAAGTAATAATTATTGTTCATGACATGACTTGTTTAATTATTATCTTTTCTGTAGAAAAAAGTAATTCACATTTTACTTATTTATAATGCATGTTCATTCAAAAAAAGGAATAGGTTGGACCACAAAAAGTTACATGATTTGGTTTACATAAAGGTATAACCAATAACTTGCTCAAAGATACAATATTTGAAATGAAATAGACCCGATTGTAATGAATGACATTGGTTAGTGTAATGGGTGGTTAGTGGGTCAAGTAGATGATAATGAAGAGGGGGAAATGAGTTTCTTTTTTATGATGATCCCAATCTTAATTAGGCAACCGTTTATGAAACTTCAAGTGTTGGAGAACCAATAATTTATACAAGGAGACAAGCAACCAATAAAAGAAAGCAATTATCAAGTAGTGGTATTGTTATTGGATCTCTCCATGCTTCTAAGTAAGGTCCAGGTGCAACTTCAACCAGGGACAGAGAAGATTCAAATTGGGGTTAAAAAATGAATTGCTTGATAGCTTTAATTCTGAGTTTGAATGATTACTTAACTTTGACAAGAGTTTTTTTGAAGGGAAGGGGAAAAGGAGGACGAATATGTCCCATTGGATAATGTTGGGATTGAAGAAGAGTCAAATAATTATAAACTTAAGACATTTATTTTATGTTTTGTTGTTATTTTAAGTTTTGAACTTGAAAATTGTGGTGATTTGATATTGTTATTTGAATTTCTAGACATAATGTTATCATTAGTTATGGTTGTCTTTTTTGTTATTTTTTCATTATAAATATATTTCTGTATTTTTTCAAATTATCTATTTGTATATATTGTATTTCTTTTGACTACAATGCTTCTGTCATAACCTTTTATAATTATGATTTCATAAAGGATTTGTGGGGTCTCTGATATGTTCTGTTGTCTAATATATAGATAACACTAGTACATGGTGACTAATGTAAATTTCCCTGAGAAGGTAAGAACGAAGAAAACACAAATTTAAAAATATTCCTTAGTTATCTTTTTAGAGAATTTTAATTATCTTTCCAAATTGCTTCTTAATTTCATTGAAGAAAGACATAAATATAGATAAAAATTCAGATTTATCTTTCATTACATAAACCTAAGTACATTGAGAGAATTCTTCTATAAAGGCTACAAAATAATTGAAACCAAAAGAAGTGACACAACTTGATTTTCAAATATCAGAATGAATATTAGCAAAAATAGAATTACATCATGTTTCATACTTTTTGAGAAAAGATCTAACATGTTTTCCCATGTGACAAGATTCACAATCTAAAGCTTATCTTCATTTTTTATAAACTAGGGTGACCCAAACAATCATGCCATAGTTTTGAAACTGGAGTTAAATCAGGCGACATTACATTTCAACATATAAAATCACTTTCTGCCCGATGTAAAAAGATTTTCTATTATTTTCTGTCTGTTTAGATGTTTATGTTTCAGATTTTCGTAAAATCTTTTTAGCTTGTTGAAATCTTAATTTCTCAGTTGTTTCTTTGCATGGACATCTTTTACTGTGTTTTGGCATTGTTCACAACTAGGAACATGTTTGAATATTAATATCATGACAGCACTCGTTAATTGACGATTCTGCGCACACTAATCTTTTGCATTACCTATCCCTGTGTATTTGAATATATGCTAGTTTGTAGTATGTTATTTCTCTTGAAACAATTTTACTAATTTCTCTTCCTGATCCATCTTTTCAATGTCTTGTTTGTTGATTTATGATGTTTCAGGATGCTGTTACGAAATATATGTTAGAGCTGTTACGCGAGAGGAAGCAGGAAAACAGTAACATTCTGAAAGTTCTTGACAAAGCGAATATTGGGAGTTAGTTGTGTTTTGTTGGATGTTTGTGGCAATAATTTGGCTATCATTCGCCATTTTAGAATAAGCAGAAAAGTATTTGAACCAAAATTATCTGTGGATTAGTGATTACAATTTCGTGGCTTCATTCTGAGAAACAGATGGGATTCCTTCAACCGAGTTTTAATGGGACTGTAAATTGGTGCTTCAACAACATATTTTGGTAGTATCATTTGCCCGTCATTGTTGGGAAAGGCTGGAATTCTGCATAACCATTTTTCAGGTTTAAAGCAAGTTTTCCTTTCCTAAATTTATAATGATGTATATTTTAAATTAATTATTAATAAATTTTAAGTGAGAAAGAGAAATAGAAAGATTCAGAGCTTCACAAAAACAATTGATTTTTCTTTTACTAGAAAACTCCGTTCACCCGAAAAGCACACGTTGTTTTGGTATTGTTATTATTAGGTTTAATTATGATTTTAATCTTCAAACAATAAATTTGAATGATTAAAATAAGATTTATTTTAGAATTAGAGAGTTTAAATTTTAAGATGAGTTTAAGTTTAAAGATTTAAATTTTAAAATTAGAGTTTAGAAACAATTTAACTACAGTAATAAGCATGTGCACTTCTATCTAGGATTTAGGGTCTCGATAAATATTTCTAAAATAATGACTACCTTTTCCCAATACTCATTACTTCTATAACCACGCTGGTATGGTTCCTACATTATTTTCTTTAGGTACTTACTTATATATCATCATTCAAATTCTATTATGTAATAGTTCTATTTATTTATTGTAATATTTTTGTTGAATTGCTAAATGAAATATTCCGAAACCAATTATATCGAATTAAGGCATCAGCCTCAGATATATGGACAATAAGCAATTTTTTTATGTCCTTGAACCTGTTACGGAGCTTTGTTTCTAAATATTGATTGGATTTGCTAAGTGCATAGAGAACAAATATAATTCCCAATAAGTGTGCTTTGTGAAATCAAAAGTTGTAAATATAGTTTATTATGATCAAGGAAAAGTAAAAAGTAGCTCCAGAGACTCTATGCCACCAAAACTTTATGATAGATATGGGGGTGAACAAATTTCACCGTGAGAGTAAACAGGATCGATTACACATGATACAAGCAAATATCATTAAAGAATTTTGAGAACAATTTTCCAGTTTAAGCATTGAAGAATCAACTCTAGGAAGACAGACGTCATAGATCCGCTGAGATCAGAAAAGATAACAGCAGTTTGCCTACTGATGGTCTGCCATGTTAACAGATATCCAAAATGTCAGTATATGCTGAGCAGCTCAACGCAACCCCCAAGACTTCGATGAATCAATCAAACAGTTCACACAGAACTCATATCCACATCCAACATAAATCTGGTCCGTTTTCCCGCTAAAATCACTGTACAATTTGCACCATCTCAGTATTTAAGGGGTCTACGCAATTTCCAGGCAGTAGAGCTTCATTCAGAAGAAACAAGGATGAAAAAATCGAAAAGATTCGGCTCAAGTAAATTTAGCCTAAGACTGCGGAAAGCACTTTTGCGCGTCAGAATCTTCCTCCCACCCTCATAAGGAGAACAGGCCGCACTCTGCCACCTATTAATTCTTACTTCTCAGAAACTCTAAAGCCATACCACAGTGAACCAACCATCCTCCAATGACTTGTAAAAGCAAATACTAATTGATTAAGAATCACTGTGAGAGCTTTAGTCAAAAGGGAACAAGCAAACGATCACCCTGGACAAACTATTTCACAAAATCCCGTTCAAAACCCTCTGGTAATAGTCATACTGCCTTGTCCGCCATGCATCCAGGCTGCTGCTAATGAGGGAAAGCACCAAAGATACACATTGCTGCCAGGAGAAAGAAAAAGATACAGCAAACCAGCAAAAACACTTACAGTCAAGAGAATAACTAATATTAAATAGTAAAACCTCTTCGGTTAAATTGAGATGGAAACGCTTTCGTAGGTTCTGTATTGTCCGTGGGCCACCTTTAAAGCAGGGAAAATCAGAGTCCTGATAACATCATTAGAAAGCTATTAGCTTAGAAAATAAAGCATGAATCGGAAAGCATTTCCTGATTTTCTCCTCGCATGCCCATCCACGTTCATAATAACAACAAAAAATGTACACACACAATTGAATCCCAAGAGTAGAGAAAAGATCAGCTACAATAGGTGAAACTCGGGATCATGACTTCAGCTTATAAGATAAGGCTGCATCAAGCTACAAAGTCAAGGACATATGGAACCTCGAACCTCTATCTCTCTAACCTTAGATCAAATAAATGTAGGACCCGTTGTTTAAGCTGCCACAAAAAATGTTTATCTGATGCAACAACTTTAGGAGGCACCTTTTAGAAACAGCTACTTTTAGCTGTTACTATTTTTAACTTCCTAAAAAAATACTAAAGCAACTATGCTGTAGTCTTTTTCCTTTTTTCAAGAAAAAAATTATTTAACGTTATAATTTTGAACATGTTCTTTAATTAAAAATAACTTAAAAAAAAACAAAACAAAACAAAACCACAGTGTGACGGGGGCAAAGGTGTAGCCTTTTGCACAAAATATTTTATTAGAAATAGGTTGCTTTTCATTTCCAGAATGTTTGGGTTGGAGGGAAGAACATTCCCGAGGATACAGCAAACTTTTTTTTTTTTAAATCATTTTTCTAGATTAAACCGCAACCTCATCAATCTTGCATAGACAGCCTGATAACTATATGGTTATTCAACGGGCTAACAGTCATGCTGGATATTACTGATCCACCATTTCCGTAACCCAAAAATTTAGAAATACACCATCTGCAGAGGATTGCTTTATTGATTCTCATCCTCTATCACAAAGCTCTACATCAAACAATATACTTATGTATCCTACCTCTAAGATAGATATTAATTGTTTATTGCTTGACTCTCAATGTGATATGACAAATTTCATCTCAAAACCAGTTGATATTAAATCAAGTTGTTCAACCGATACGTAAGCAACACCTTAAAAATTGAGGCAACTGATGCGAGACTTCCCAATATGCCCCCTCCCCTCCCTTCCCAAAGAGGTGGCATTCGAAAATAGGGAACAAGATATAGGTCTAGGACTAGCAACTAAAAGTAGATGTTAATCTATGAAGATATAGAGAAGTATTGAGTTGAGTGTTTTTGTGACGACACATGAGGTTTATTTATATTGAGAAAGTAATCAATACAATAAACAGAATATTTCATACCCTTTAATAATGAAGACATGATCATATACAATAATACAAATACGATCTTGATATTTCTAATTATAAAGATATGATCCTCATATTTGTAATTATATAGATATGATCCTTATTTCTGTTTTTATAACATTCTTCCTCCAGTTGGAGCACAAAATTCATGTGTTCAACTTGCTGCAAATGTGATTAATCCTAGATCATCTAAGAGATTTGGTGAATATGTATGTCGGTTGTTCACTAAAGTTGACAAATCTAGTAGTGATATCTCATACTCTAGTTTTTCTCTTATGAAATTACAATTTACCTCAATGTATTTGGTTCTTTCATGAATGACAGAATTAGAGACAGTGTGTAATGCTGCCTGAAAGGCACTGATAAGATGCATTTTGGAATTTTTTTCAAATCAAAGTTCTTTGAGATCTTGCTTTAGTCATGAGCTCACAGGTGACTGAAGTTGTTGTCATATATTTTGTTTGTACACTTGATCTTGCACAACATTTGTTTCTTGTTTTTCCAGGATATTAAATTATCCCCAGCAAGAGCAAAATACCCTGAAGTAGGGCGTATATCACTAGGTGAGCCTACCCAATCAACATCAGAATACCCAACAATTTGGGTATTCCCCTCATTTTCATAGTAAGGACTTTGTAAGGGACATTCTTAATATATATTTGGATTTGTAAAACTACATCCCAATGGTTTTGACAAGGAGAGTTCAAAAATTGGCTTGCTACGCATGTTGCAAAGAAAATGTTAGGATGAGTCACACTGAGATAATTTAGTTTGCCAACTAACGGTTTATATCTTCCAGGATTTGGATACGACTCTCCTTGGTCAAGTACAAGATTGATATTCGGATCTGTGGGTGTGTCTACCGGCTTAGTGTTTAACATCCTTGTTTCTTCTAAAATATTCAAAGCATATTTCCTGTGACATGATCAAACCACCCTTGGACTAAGCAACATCGATACCAAGGAAATGCCACATTGACAAAGGCCTTTTACTTGTCATATCAATGTCATCTACATATACAATAAAGTAGTTACATTCTTGGGGAGAATGACAGTAAAATAATGAATGATTAGCTCCACTCTATCATTCCAAAATTTTGAATGACAATTCAAAAACCGTGAAACCATGCACAAGATGACTGTTTAAGGCCATAAAGGAACCTGCAAAGACAACACACCTTTTTAGGTGCCTCAAATGAACAACAAATCTAGGAGGTTGCTTCATCATCAAGATCTAGATGGAGAAACGCATTCTTGATATCAAGTTGAAATAGAGTCCAGTGACTATTAACTGTCACGGAAAAGAGAAGGCAAATAGATGCCATTTTTGCAATAGAGAATGTCACTGTAATTTTGTTCGTTGATCTGCATATATCTTGTGGCAAGCAGGCAAGCTTTGTAGTGATCAATGTTCCTATCAAGACCAATTTTAAGACTGTAAAAGACACCCAACGATTGTTTTGTCAACTTGAAGAGAAACCAACTCCCAAGTTTCACTATTTTGGAGGGCTCACATCTCATCAATCATAGCTTGTTGCCACTCCAAGTGAGAAAAAGCTTCAGCTAGGGACTTAGGAATTGGGAGAGACAATGATAACTTAGGTTAGTATATTGGAGTAAAGTGCCCATGGTTATTGCTTCATCAGGAAAATGTAGAGGTGTCCCCAACAAAAGAGTTATGAGTCTCCATGTTAGCTTTTGGAGCAATACCTAGGAGTGCAGATGGGCAGCAGCAATAGTAGGAACAATTGGTGATCCCAAAATTTGATCATGTGTAGCAAAATACTCGAGACAGGTCATACAAGCCTAAAGTCATAAAAAAGTACTACTGTTCTCAAGTTCCTTCTTTAAATTTCCGAAAGGTGGTAGGATAGGAGTTCATTAAAATCATGTGATGCAACATGAACCCGTCCAAGGTAACAAATATAGGCCATCAAAATAATGATGATTAGGGATGGCAATACGGTAAGGGCATGGGGGTTGGTCCGCCAGCCTCATTTCAAAAGTGTTGGGCAGGTTGAGTATTTCAACCCACTGGCCCGCTTAGGCCCGCCCGGCATAAGCCACAGCCAGCGCAGGCCAATTACAGAGCAAGGCAGGTTAGCCCGCATAACCCAAAAATGGGAGAATCTGTATCGGATGCAGGGTTGGTGTTAGAAGAAAATAAGGGAGAACCTCGAAACATTTTTTTCCCTTCAAATATGAACAAAAAAAATCAAATAATCATATAGGAGAGAGAAAATAAGGGAGAACCACGAAATCAACTCCCATGGAGCCACCATTACAAGGGTGAGGTCGCACGGAGAAGGCAACCTAGGCGAGAGGTGGACAAATGTTAGACACCACATGTGCCGACAAGGCTAACGTACAGGCATGGAGAGTTTTAGCGCATGAGGGAGCTGGATGGGTACTTGATGTCATGCTTTGTATGGTTGGGTAGATAGGGACGATGCAACCCCAACCTTGTGGTCGCTGGAGACATTCAAAACCGTTCTTAGGGATAGTGAGCGAACGAAGGGTTTGCCCAAAAAATCTCCTATGAGGATAGTGGTCCACCAGGAAAACACAGTTTTCAAAAGGCTCTAGACGCAATGTTAAACTATAAAGATAAAGAGAATCGTTGAACTAAAACACATGTTTCTTTGGCAGCACAAGTGGTTTATTTGTATTGAGAAGAAGAAATCTATACAATAAATAGAGGATATTTTATATCCTGTAATAATAAATATATAGATATGATCTTGTGTAATTCTAAAGGTATGATTCTTGTTTCTTATTATTAGAATAGACTATAACACAGCCAGTTGTTCTCTTATGAGAAATCGGAACTGGTCAATGAACACAGGCACAGTAAATATTGGACAACACTGGACCACATGGAGCTAATATTTACATTACCTGCAACATCTCAACAAGAAGAATAACACGCTCAGCATGCTTACGGCAAGTAAGGAAGCCTTGAATGCATAAAACCTGGATTACATCAGGAAACAGAACCAGACAAAATTAAAAGCCAGTACAACCAAATATATATGTGTGTGTATGTGTACATAGATAGATAGATACAGATATAGATAGATGTCTTACCTTGAAATAATCAAAGAACTCGCTGGGAATTCCCTCAGCATCAGAATCCATGACCTAGCACAATTACATTATTTCTGTTAGGTGCATGGAGGAAAGCTAGCAAGTGTCTAAATGATCAAATTGACACTCAAGTATAGGTGTAGATAATCAGCAAAAATTTCACTTTTACCTCAAGAAGCTCTCGGGTTAATTTGAAAGGTGCACTTTCAAAATTAACACCGCCAGGTGAATTAGAAAGCATGAAGCCAAAATCAATATGTATAATATGACCTTCTTCGTCCATTAAGAGGTTCCCATTGTGCCTATCCTTCACCTGGATTAAATTAAGAAACAGCAAAAAATGAGAAGTGGGTAGAAAATATTCAATAACAACAAAAAGTAAAATAATATGATTTGAATTGCAGTTTAAGCAGGAAATACCAGTTTGAAAAAAATGTATGCATGTGCATAATAAAAAGTTTCAGACCTGCAGAAGGTAGCAAACAAGGGAATATCCAGCCATACTTTCTACAAAGTTCCTCTGAAACAAAAACATGTAAACAAATCAATGAAGATTGAATCAAATGATATTATCTTCTGTATTTTTAACATAAAATAAAGGTGTTTGTCACTATATAACAGACTTATTAAATGATGAAGGGAACAACATTCAAAAGAAAAAGGGGAGCACGGGGATATAACCCTTTAAATTAAAAACCTGCAAGAAATCCACCAGACAATTATCCCGGAGTAAAAAGGGGAGATGGGGCAGCAGAAGTAACAAATGAGGGTACATTGCATTTTGTTAGGGAATGTACTGAAAGAAAACTTACTACAATACATCCAAGACAGGATTACCTAGGAGAAGAAAAGAAAAAAGGAACACCATTGGTTAATAACATGAACGTGATTTTGTTTTGGGATGCTTGTCAGGTGTCACAAATATGGGATTTCAGAGTAGACTATGCTGGAGTGTCAATAGAATCCTTTTTTTCTAGGATAGATGTACACATGGTAAACTACGTATTCATGCAAAGTTAGTATTTTGGAATTTTTTGGTAACCAGGTTTGCTAGGTTGACTTGGAATTTAATACCTAGCGTATGCATTAGTCATGGATCATGAGGTGGATTGGGATCTTGAGACAAAGGATAAAAAATCCTCCTCAGATAAACTAATAGGAAAATAAATAACCATGATATACATATTTCAATTCAACTATTTTCTTTATGTGAATGTTCTATCTTTCTACTTAAGAAAACATGAAATTTAAATGTCAAACGGCATTTTAGAAAGTGGAACACAAGCTCAATTAAGTATTGCAACTTATAAGATGAACAAGGTCAGTCCACAATAATACAGTGAATCTTTGAATCTCTACAGTACCTGGGCAAGTTTAAAACTTGGAGAATCATATTGATACTTGGCAATGAAAAAATCACGTAAACTTGAGATGTTGGGATATCTACTCTTTATAGAATGTAGAGAAGCCTACAAATCACATACATTTAATAATTAGTAAAGACATAAAATGTAGAAGTTTAATAAATATGAAGTATGTAACCATGGAATCACCGTATCTGGAATTGTTTCAATTAGAGCAGTGTAAGAAGAAGTACATAATACTTCATATGGGCGCAGCCAGAGAGGTAGGCCAGCTTCTTGGAAAATATCTGGCATAAAATGTAATGATAGTAAGCAACATAACATAAAACACAGAGAAGAAACTTCTGCTTCCTACTGAAGTAACCTGGTATAAGGATATAGTAAAATAAGATTCAATAATGCATCATCAACAAACCTAAGGTGCAACTAGAAAATACCATTCTTGCTTTTACATACTTCCACATCAATTCCCAACTACTGCATTGACAACTAAAATCAAGTGCATTTAACATGTCTGGAGGTTCACATTGAAGATGGAAAATGATTTTGTTTTAGCCTGATTTCCTTTTAACAGTCAAATGGAAAGAGAATGAAATTTCTGAAGTAAAACAGGTTCATCTTCTTAAAGGCTAGCTTTGGATCCAGAAAGGAGTGTGAATAGAAAGGAAATGAAAGAGTAGCTCAAGATGAGTTTTCTAGTTTAGGTATTTTCACATTCCCCTTTCTCCTCCCTACATCGCAAGGTCATCACTCATGACATGCTCATAGCAAATGCAGAAAGCACAACCAATGAAATAACAGGTTATTAGTCAGAAGAATTAACACAAGCTAAACAAAGATCTGTCATTCAGAGCATACTCAATACATGAAAGAATAGGCAAATTATAAATCAACAGATATTAAAAATGAAATTTTATCCAAAAAGAAAGCCAGTGCTATAAAGAATCAGTATGCAGAGTCCAGGGAAATATAATATACATCTTCTAAAACCATAGTCATAAATAATATTCTTGTCATGGAAAACAAACACCAAAAGACAGAATACATAAGGCAAAAGTATTTTTTGCAGCACAGCGAACAACAATGGAACAGGAATCGTGAGTTCAGAATACGAGGGGGCATAGGAAAAGTCTGAAGGAAACCACCTACCATAGAAGTGAGAAATAAGTTGAACTGCCAGATGCTCCTGCCTACAATCATCCCCGCTCTTTACGATAACCTAAGATAAAGTTGAAATTTTGCTATCATGTTCAAAAGTTTTGCGATCTTAAAGCACACATTCTCAAATAGAATATTCAAATAACTCGTCTTGAACAAAAGCTGACCACAATTTACACTACAAAACCATGTTGATTCAAATGTGAATTCTGTCATAATGTGAATTCAAATGTACCCAACCTTGCTAGAAACTATAATTCATAAATAATTACAATTGCAAAACATTATTTTCTGTCTTGGATAACATTTCCAATAGAAAACTAGTAAATAAACAAAACGCTTTCCTTTAGGTGATACATGTGTGTGTGTCATGCATTTCATTTTTATTTTATTAAATTCAGGTCTTCAATTACAAAATAATGACAAATAAAGAAAATTCTCCGGATTGATAAATATACGTACAGATCGCAAGTCCCAACCAGGTAAATTCCCATGGACAGAAGCCTTACGGATCCTCTCTTTCTTTACCTCCCAAAGTTCACCAGACAAGGCATCACTAGCTTTGGGGATAATTCCATTAGCCTGTTTAGAGGAATCATGTTATGTAGAACAACTTCATACTTCTAAGGCTAAACAAAACAAAAGTTACAACAATATTGTCCTACCCTTGGTGGAGCATCTGATGATGAATCTTGACCAGCACCTTTCAAAGGGAGTCCAAGGGGTGCTTCTCCCTTTGCTGCCGCAGCCTACCAAATTTAAAATATTAAAAGAACAAAAATAGTAATTTGAAATGGGAAATGCCAAATAAAGACATGAACAATCAATTTGTAATTCAAATCTACATATATTTATATTGTATATTTTTGGACTTGATTAGTTTCAGAGATTACACACTTTCTATCTATATATGTGTGTCAAATCTAGCATATATTTCTATTGTGTATGTGTTTCTACATACACACACATACATAAACTGATTATAATCGTATTCTCTTTTGTTTGGTACGATTGTTGAAAATTATACAATTAATCTTAGATTATTCCTATTACAAAGAAAATGTTATCTCAAATAAGCAAGATTTGGGAGAATAAGACTAAAAGCTAACGGATTATTTTCCAATTAACTTTTGCTTTCCCATTTTATCAACAATTGGTTGATTTAAATACATAAAAATAACTTCTTACCCCTTCCTGTAATTTTAATATAAAAACCAATTATTTTAGACAACCCAAACAAAATAGATTAAATAGATCTACTTTCACCAATATATTCAAACCTAAAACTTATTTCATATAACTGATTATAACAATAATCAATTATATTTATAATTGGTTATTGAAATAACCACTAAAAATAATCTAATTCAAACATAAACTACACGTCATGGTGTTGAAAGCAGAATTTTCACTGAACAGAATGACTTTTGCATAACCCATACTTTTGGTTACTATATTACTAAGAACTTGTGTCCTGCGTCTATGCATAGTTTAATTTATCATGTTCTTGATTAAGTATCATGTAATGGGATATCATCACCAATATCCCTAAATGACATTTAAAGACTCACCTTTACTTCCTCTATTGCCACTGTACTTGGAACACGTCGATGTTCCTTCCGCCGTCTTGGTGTTTGATCCTCAATATCTTCCATTTTTACCCCAGGATCAGCTTTCAACACTACCTGCACCCACTCCATATCACTGTCATGTCCTGACTTTGCCACTTCTTGTATACCATCTCTGTAAATTGAAGGGTGCGTGTTGCCACCATAGAGATCTGCTTCAGTATTCTCTGACCGACTATGAAATGGTGCTTCCACAGAAAGATTCACACTAACAAATTTGACTTTTGCATCGGACATATGGGTCATTGCCTGGTCAATAGCCGCAGCAGTTGATCTGGACATTCTATCATTGCTATTGCGATATGCTTCTTGAGCTGTCCATAATGGATATGCCCAAGGGGGTGGTTTTTGAAAGAAAGCATCTCCATTTGCCAAAGGAATCCCCCCTTTTGAAAGTTTCTGAGAACTAGATGTCTCCTTGGAATTGCTATAACAAGTGTTTTGCAGGAAGGACAGTATATCAGAAATATGGTTTGTGTTTTACAAAGCGCAATATTTTCCACAACGCATGAGGATTATTATCTAAGTATTACCTTGGCATTTCACATCTCAAAACTTCAACACAAATCAAGAAAGGTGCCTTCTCCCTAGAATTCAATAGAACAGCTTCATCTTCAGGTATATGAAGCACACGGTACATGCCCTTTCCTAACGGAAAGCAAACTCCTAGAATATGGAAAAACAAGACTCATTCAAGCAAGAGGATAAATGAAAGCTGTAAGCAAACTAGTAAAGGGAACACAAAACAGAAATGGTACATCAAAATTGCATACTTTAGGTAATGTTAGGTCATCTATTGGTGAGCGACTGAGTGGAATGGAATATGTTTAGATTCGAAACTTTGGTAATTTTACATATGATAATTAGGTTCAAAGATGACATTTCATGCTTAGTAATTAGCTCTTGTCCCAGTTTTTAATAGTTATTGTATTTGTCTGCTTGCATTGATTTTTATTTATTGGTTATTTTGTTAATATTTTCTTTATCATAAGTTTGGATATTTTATGCTTTTGAATTTCATAACGTTCAAGAAAGCTAGTTATCAAAGTTACCATTCCATTTTTAGGATACTTTTATGGTGAGCCAGAAAATGTTTTCACGTTATATCCCCCAAAATGGAGAGAGAGAAAAAAGGATGTTGGATCAAATGAGACGGAACGTATTCCATTATATTTTAGGCAATTCTAACAATGGAAACTAGTATCACATTTGACTTCTTTGCACCAATCCAAAGTCCAAGCATAGCAAGTAAAAACTATAAGAGACAATTATTTCCAGTACATAATAGAAAATTATATATCACTGGTTCCTCTGGGCTTCTTAATAAACACCAAAATGGTAGCTTTCGGACATTAAGTCCAAGAGATATGAAACACAAAAAATGATCATATATGGACATTTTCACCATTTTCTCCACCATAGAAAAAGAAAAACACTGTCAATCTGCTTGATTTATCACGGTTATATTCCAATCAAAGAAGAAAAAAAACATAAAAGCTCTTTTGATCTTTCACCTCGAAAGGTGGCATCACTGTGTTTGGAACCAAATGACAAATTGATATGAAATGATGTATTATTTACTGACTATGATCGATTACAAGAGTATCCTCCTATAATCCCCAGAGCATAGCTCCTTCAGAGCTGTCTAATTCCTCAGCCCAGTTATAACCGAATGATAAACAAAATCGTAAACCATCCCCCTCCCTCACGATGCAAACCTCCTATATTCCTTCATTCCCTGTAACCAACTCTCCTCCACTACCTTGTGCAACCTCTCTTTCATTCCGAGCTAAGAGTATCAATCGGGGCCCATATCTTCTTTGGGACTAAAATACTGCCTCTTAATTTTCAAACTCAATGGCAGTAACGTGTAACATGATAAGATACATGACAAAATATTGGTGGAATCCATTTAGTCCAATTAAAATCACTAAATACTACCATCAAGAGTTAAGAAGTACCTCCAGTATTGTGAGCCTCTATTAAATGTAAATTGATCTCTGCAAGTGACTTGAACACAGGAATAACAAAGAATATGTACATGTCAGAAGCATTAGATAAAGAAAACATTAAAGGAAAATGTAAGGAGATAACCTCATGCAGGGCATCTTTGCGGTCTTCTACTGGAAATACATCCACTAGCCCAAAGGATGTCTCACATAATGTTAGGACAAAATCCAATGATTCATGGTAAGCTCCTTTCCGGAACTGTGATGGATTAATTGGAAGCGGGGGTTTTGTTCCTGATTTCTCATTTCGCTGCTTTGGCGATCCAGGATGCTTCTGCCAAAGTAACATGAAAAATCCAGTGAAGGAATAAAATTTTTTATATGGGAAATTACCATGTGCCTAATATTAAAATCAGCAAAAGTATGAAGAATGTGAAAACAGAATCAGGATGCATTAATACTAATATTACACTTCCAGGTTCCAAACCTAACCCACAACTACAATCATTCTTAAGAACCCATCATGAATGCAATGTGTTGTGCACCCATGCCCATAATATGACTGTTAGTGATAACGAGTGCGGGTAGCCAACAATGGGGTTGCTAAAAATGTAATGGATGTTCAAATCGAGATGGCTACTGTGAAATGATTTGTATCAGATGTCATGGTGGCATTAAGCAATTTGTATAGCCTAAAAATAGTTATTTGGGGTGCTTAACATGTGTTCAATTAACAGATTTTGGTTTTACATTAAACCAAAACACAAATAAACTAAATGTTAATGGTTAATTTACGTTCAACACACCTCTTTCTGCTTTTTTGACCCCAATAGCTCAGAATCTTCAATTGATCGATCACGGTCTCTAAACAATTTGCGGAAAAAATTCTCTGTACCTGGACTACTTTCATACAGCCCACCATTGTTTTCACTGGGTGAACTACTTTTACCGTCTTCAGGATGCACACGGAAAATTCTTTTGAACAAAGAAAATTCAGAAGGTTCTTCCTCAACATTGGTTGTGGCATCTTCAATTTTGTCACTTGTATCTTTCTTGTCATCAAATTTATCCTTAAAGAATTTCCTGAAAAACCCTTCTTTTTCATCCTCTTCAGCAGGCTTTGCACACTTCTCTTCAGAATTTGCAATATCTACTTCGTCATTCCCATCCCTCTTATCCTCGGATTTCTCTCTGAAAAACTTTCGGAAAAAACCCTCTTTTTCTTCATCCTCCATTGTCTTACTGGGTGTTCTATCCTCAGAATCATTCTTGCTGTCACGAAACAATCTCTTAAAGAATCCATCTGAACTTGAAGGCAAATCCTCATCCTCACCTTTACTGTCTCTTAAGAGTCTTCTAAAGAAACCATCCCTTTCAGATTCTTCATCATCCCCTCTACCATCCCTTAAGAACCTTTTAAAGAAATTATCCTTTTCAGAATCTTCGTCACACTTCTCAGAAGACTTACGGAAGAGAAAAGCATCACGAATCTTCTGGCCCAACTCATCTTCACCCTTGCTATCTCTTAAAAGCCTCTTGAAAAAACCATCTTTTTCAGACTCATCGTCATCTTTCTCCACTGACTTTCTAAAAAGCAAAGCATCTCTAACTTTTGGACCTGGCATAAATTTCTTAAATAACTTGTTTTCCTCAGGAGACTGCAGACTACCATCCTCCTGCAAATTGTTTCCTGATGAAGGTGAGAATGACAGAGATCTCTGAGTAGGCGGTGAAGATGTTAGTGACAACAATCGCTGTTTTGATGACAATATCTTATTCAAAACTTGGTTCCTGCCTCCAGGGGTTGTAGGAGCACTTTGAGGCCGTATCAAGGGCGGCCACTCGCCCATTAAGGTGGCTGCAATCTGGCACTTTTCCTGAATCCTACTAATTCCTTCATTATCATCGGAGTCCTCAAGCTCCGCCAATAAGAACCAGTGCACCTTCAAAGCAATCTTAAGCGACTTGGAGCACACGTCTATGACAAACTTATCCAAAGATGGACTTGGCTTGTGTATCATCATGTAACATACTTGGAACAAATAACTCTCAATTCCATGCAAGGGAAGTGTGTACATTCTATTACAGAGGTAATCACGCACCCCGGAGTGGTCATGCTTGTACAGGTAGCTAACAGCAATCCACTCACAGAAGAACGATGAGTCAAAGAACCTGATGAGCCACCCATTTTCACTAGACTCACTTGTCAAATTAGACCTCGACGCAATTTCCCTGGGTTCATCGACCTCCCCACGAGTCAATCCTAAGAGCCTCACCATTCTCAACCTACCATAATCATTCCCCCCAAGGGGAAACGCCCTGATTTCAAGTAGATCACCAGCTAAAGCATACTTAAACCCTACAAATCCTAAAACCTTCCCCGAAAACCCTAATCCATACACGAATCAAAATCACCCACCCTCGTCGGTATTCGGGCGTCTACTGCAAATTCCGAGAAACCCTTGCATCAATCGTGGAAACGAGACAGCAACACAATCCACGTATTTTCGTGATAAAAGTTAATTAAGGCATCGAAAATTAAAGCTGGAGCAGGTACAATCGTGGAATCTTCCCCCTAAAATTGCAACGGAACTTCAATTGGAAGAAATGAAGGTACCTAAGTTGCGTGAAATGTGAATCTGACGCTAACCGCACGAGAGCGTGAAATTGAATCAAATGCCGCAATGAATCTCCACGCCCTGTCCAAAACGACGGCGTTTTGATCGGTGGCAATGGTGCGGTGGTGGTGGTTGTCGTCGTTTCTTTGTTGGAGAGAGAACGACAAAAGGGAGGTGCAAGTTAATTACTAAAAGAATAAAAATGAAAACCAAAAAAATAAAAAATAAAAAAAATAAGTTGCGCTTAACTGTAAGAGGCACAGTCCAAGTCCTAAGATCGTGGGGCACTAAATTATTTCCCTCCATTCCCAATTAAAGTGAAGTTTACGAAAAACAGGGAAGCTCTATGTTCATATACTAAGTGTGAAAGCATTTATTCCCTAATAACTATGGAACAAAGCTTGAAACTATTTATTGGTACTCAAAATTGAAAGTTGGATATACATTTTGTTAGATTTAAATTACTTAAAAATAAATGTTATTAATAGCATTTTTTTGTGCTTGAATGAAATTTTATTTTATTTTAAATAAATTTCTATTTTTGTTACTTATTATGTGATTGTGAAATACACGAATTTGAAAAAAAAAAAAAGAAAAAAAGTGTGACGTATTCATCCTTGGTGATTGATGAGCAAGATGCCATGGGAATACTTGAAGGAAAAATAAACGAAGTGGAAATGTTGTCATTTTTTCACTAGACGCCAAGACAAATTATTATAGTGTATTTCTTTAAATCACGTGTGTTTCAATATATTATGGACAACAAAAACAAAGTTTTTCTTTTATCTATAACAGTTTTTTATGTGAGAATTTAACTAGACACATTTTATGGCAACATTTTTTTCTAAATTGTTGTTAAATATAAACATCTGTATAGGGTTTCTTGAAGTTTAAAAGTTCCTGTGTCATACTTTCTTTCTTATTTGCATTTTAAAATTTTAATTAATTGAAAAAAATTAAGTGAATGTGTTTTTTTAAATAAATTAGCCAATATGTATTTATTTATAATTTTAATTTAAAACATAGCGTAATTTCTAACTATAGTTTAAAATTAAATTTACTCTTATTTACTTATTCACTACATTGTCATTTTAAATCAACATTTTGAATCAAATTATATTACTTTTTTAACACAGGAAATACAATTTAACTTTTTGAATCAAATTATATTTTTTTTTCAGAGGAGCAATACAATTTATTTTAATTAATTTATTGGTTTCCAAAATGTATTGAATTTTATTTTTCATTTTGTTGAGATGTTTTTTATTTATTTTTTTCTTTCATGTGTATAAGTATTGTTTTCACAACATTAATTATCTAGTGAAAGATTAGTTATCTATCTATAGGATTATTTTTTTATTTAATATATCTTTTTTATTTTTTGAAAAAAGAATATTGTTGACAAGGTAAAAAAAATGTTTGTTTTCTCATTTTAGCTTCCTCAATTGTTTAATAATAGTATCTATTAATAAGTAGCTGAAAACTTGGTTGATTGTGTTCAATCGAGTCCAAAGTTTATTCTTTTGTTAGATATGGTATTTGCATATGATAGATTTATTGTGTCCACAAAGTAAGGGGCAGATGAAGCAGTCATGTGAATTGGTTTCATGCATTTAAAAGTATTAGGCATTCTCCTTTTTCTTTCTTTTGTTTATTCATTTAACTTGTATTTATTGTAATTTTGTGTTTGTTTATATTGTAATAATAATTCCCCTGTCAACCTAGTTTTTGTTAAAGTTAGTAGTATGTTGTAATGACTTTTTTTTTTTTTTTTTTTTTTTTTTTTTTTTATTTTTTTTTTTTTTTTTTTTATCTTTTGCTATTTCAAATCCATTGAAAAGTTTGACTTATAAAACCTATTTTTCAAGGATCAGGGTTTTGTGATTGTGTTTTCATATTAGATTTTTTTGTTACAATTGAAATGGATTTATGTGTTTTTGTTAACAATTTAGTTCAATTGAAATTGTGTCATTTTTAAGAATGTATATCAATATCAAAATATTCCATGGTGGTTACTTATTAAGAGAACCTTTAATTGAATATGCTAGTGATGTAGTTAAAGTGATTGAAAATCAAAATATTGACAGACAATCCTTTTTTAGGTTATGGTATTATGAAAGAGGATTTTGCATACACCAACCTCATGAAATTATGGTAGAGAGTTGAAGATGGTCCTTTTAGAGAGTTTACACTAAAAAAATAATGCATTAGAAATGTTAAAATATGCAATGACTAATCTAACAATCATTGACTTGTACATGGAGTGTGAAGATGGTAATGATGGTTTTGATGAAGATAATTTTATTAAACTGGATGGGGAAAATGATGGTAGCAACGATGATGAATCATGAAGAATGTGTAGTTGGATGAGTCTAAAGAAGAAAGGACAAACAAACTCAATGATGTTTTTAACAAAAAAAATTTGGTGAGTAGTGTAATGCATTTAACTCTAACTAATTCTAAAATCAACCAAGTGCATACATATTATTTGCACCAAACTAAATTTCAATTACAAAGTGACACACATTTCACATTTTATGTTGGTATGCATATAAAAAGTGCATGTGTAAAAAATTGTTAAATATAACTTAAAATGATGGTGGAAAGGATACACCTAATGATGTTATGCAAGCATATGATGTTGTAGTTGTTGTTTTTGTTCTTGGTGGGGTAGGTGTTGGTGATGGAAAGATGTTGGTAGTGTAAGAGTGTCAAGTAGTGAAAGGGATAAGAATTTTCATGGTGTCTATGTTGGTACAGGAGGATCTAGTATAAATACATTTGTCTCTTCTAATGTGGATGATTTACACAACATTATATTGATTTTTTTGAAAAGTAGAGATTCAACATGTGTTTAGTGTAACATCCCAAAATTTGAAATATAGATGCAATAATGAATTTATTTCAGATAAAGAATCGTATATTAAATACTCTATTGGACGCTCTTTGTAGAAGAAGCTCTCAGTATATAGCATCTGGACGTTACATTCTATAAAAGTTTAGAATTATTTGAAATTAGTTAAGAAATTATTTGTTGTCACTTTCTGTCTATCATCTAACATAAGATCATCTATTATATCATCTGATCCGATATAAGTTGGATTAGTCTAGGCTATTATATGTTGAATTCATATGTTTTGTAGATAATTTGACAAGACATTTCTATCATTCTTTGTGAGGTATGACAAGATAAAATTTCGCATAGGAACGACATCATCTATCACTTTTCTTTGATGAAACCTTTTAGTATGGCCATAGCATTGTCTAGCATGACTTTCTACTAGTGGATCATCTATCATGTTCATCCTAATAAATTTGTCTGTCAAATACAAACTTTAGACCATCTAATATGTTCTTTAACATCTAGGTAAGCCTAACTTTGTTTTTGTATTGATTCGTTTTCACTATATAACTTTGTCCAAACACGTAGATGATTATTTCCTTAGGAAGATAAAAAAAAATAAGCAAACTCGTGGAGAACAAGGATTGTACATGTTACTAACTATATACATCAACCTTTGAAAATAGTTTAAGAGATTGAAACTCAATCTCAACTAAAGATATTGTTAATAGACCCTTAATCGAATTATTTTATTACAATTGAAGATTCATTCCCTGTTACGTTTCTCAAAGTGAAGTTAAGAAACAAGGAAAATGATAAGTGATCCATGTTAAGAGCAAAAAAAAGGCATAAGTAAGTTTATGATAATAAATATCTCCTAGCATTTAATGATAGGATAAAAATATCATCATTTACCATTGTCATGTCATAATAATAATACAATACTTATATCTTCACAAGATGAGGCAAAATGAAACTAAACTTTGGAATTTAACTACACAATTAAATTTGAACCACAAGTAATTATTACAATATTTCCTATAAATAAAGAATATGAGTTGCAGGAATTGCACCAAAAAACAGAAACAAGTAAAAGAGAAGCTAGAGAAGAAAGAAAGAAAGAAAGAAAGAAGATTATGCTTCAAACTTTGAATGTAAGGGGAAATAAGATATATGTATATATTGCTATCTATTTTATTTTTTTCAGTGAGGTACCTCTAAGCCTCACAACTCTTTAATTATTTCATGAATTTTTATAAGTTTTCTTGGTAAAATTACACCATTTTACTGTATCAAACTTTTTCTTTGATTATGGATCTTTACACTAATTTTCACTTGAGATTTCTAATTTTACTGCATTGCTTATGTTGAATTTGATTACACTCCCTTTTGTGGATGTGTCTCATGATCATGTTATACCTAATATGAATGCTTCTCAGTGGAGGATTGGTTCTTTGGGAGATAAATGACTAAGAGATATTGTATTGGTGGTAAGAGGATGAAATTATGATTGCTCATTTTTTCTGAATAGTCACTGCAATTGTTACCTTAACACACACACACACACACACACACACATATATATATATATATATGAATCATGACTAAATAAATAGATGAATGTTCCTAACGTATTTCTCTAGAAAGGAATGAGGTACTGATGTGGTGGAAATTCAGCTATATTTAAAGAGATCACTCACTCTACTTTGACCTTCGCTCAAAGTTATGATATCCCATTGATTTTAGATGGACCAATAGTTGTAACATTCTTCTTGCCCCCAATGACCTATAATAATCCTTTGATCAACCTTTTCTCACCCACAATATGATGTAAAATATTATTAGAGAAACATATGGTATAATTAGCGTACGAAAAATTGTGTATCATATGAAGGGATGTAAGGTTATAATATGTAGATGCTTATGTAATATAAAGTTTATGTAAAAATAGTTATGAAAATATGTTTGAATTTAATGAAAAATATGTTATGAAAATAATTATTATTCAAGCTTATTAAGATAATTAAACTATCGTCTTACATCCTAATTTTTTATAATTTTTTGTTCCAAGACTATATTCTACCATGTTTAAAGTTGTCCATGAGACAAATATAATGTCAATCTTTGGAATCTTATTGTAAATTGAAAACTTATGGATTACATTTTATTTGAATCATCTAACATGAACCTTCATACTTATTTGTATTACTTCTTAATTTTCAGACTAACAAAAATAAAATTCTGAGTATAGAAATAATTTCCATAAGACTAAATGTGACTATTATCTAACCTTAATTTCTTTAAAGAGAAAACATATATTTTCCAACATGATGTTCACTTGTGGACCGTAAATAAAAAATAAATAAATTTTATCTTGAATTATGTAATTTACATAATAACTTTTGTATAAAAATCAACTTTGATATTTACAATGAATAAACTTAACACTTTTACCCTAAGAAATTATTGTAGTAGAGAAATAGAAAGTTAATCAGTTACATGATTTAAACTAAGATTATATAACTTAATCCGTTACAAAAGTTTTAATAACCAATAAACTATGGCTTTCTAGCATATGCCCGTTATGGTGGAAAGTATTATCAACACTTTAAAAGCAAAACACACATGTGAAAGGATGTTTGATAATATAAATGCAACTTCCAATATGGCTAAGGATTTGGTTAATAAAATATAGGCAGTACTCTTGACATTAACTTCAAGGATATCACAGGTGAAATAAAATTCAATTAATATATTAAAAAAGGAATTTGCAAGACTTGGAAGACTAAAGAAATTGCAAACATATTTCAAAGGATGATTATAAGATGATATGTACAATTATGGTCATATGCAACCAAGATAAGAAGTTGCTATTATATTTCTTTAGTTAGCTTCATCTACCATACCCCTACGATTTAGAAGTTTTTATATGTATCTATAAGGGCAAATTAGCCTTCAAAACAAAAATTATTTATTGAAGTAGGAACACATTTAAATCAAGTTAGATGGACAATTAGCCATCAAAACAAAAATTAAAATTAAGTTAGATGGACAATTAATTATTGTTGTAGGAACACATTTAAATGATCAATACTTTCTCATAGTGTTTGCAGTTTTAAAAATGAAAATTAAAGAGAGTTAGAAATTATTAATAAACTTAATACTTGATGACTTAGCTACCAACAATGAATCATCATAAGCAATTAATAAAAGATTAGCTATCAACAAAAGGTATCTCAAAATATTAACAATCAACTATTATATTTCCATTGCAAATAAGCATTTGGTTTTCTCAATACACAATGTGTGTTTGAAATAACATTACTTGATAAGGGTCAAGTATATCCATAAAAAAATCAATTGCAAAACGGAAATAACTTTAAAATTTATGGGATGTTTTAGGATTGTTTTCTTTCCTCCTCACTTAAAAAGGTATTCAACCAAATGTACAAGTGTTTGAACCTAAATTTATGAAGTATTTGTTAGTTTACTAAGTATACACTTTCATCGTCTTTTTAGAGAATCATTTGTATACACTTTCATCGTCTTTTTAGGAAATCATTTATTGAAGTACAAAACTAATTAACCTAAGAAATGATAGTTCCATCTTAAAAACATTACTCGAAGGTGGATTTCCAATTCTTGATGTAAGAAGGAAGAAACACATCTAAAGATTACTACTAGTAAGTAAGTCAAATCATCTTAGTGCACATTATACAAAATAAGGTCACATGAAGCATGTGAATCCATCATGACTACCAAACTTATATCTTGAAACTAAATTACCTGATTTTGAAGCTTGCATTTTTTTTTTTTCAAAGCAAAATTTCTCCTAGTTATATTGGTTTTGTGGTTTTAACCCTTGCGAATTTATTGAACATCATTGAAGGGTGGTATCCCATCTATGTAATAAAATCTAACTAGGTTTCTCACATTTCAAACATTATTTTGAAACAAAAAGTTTAAAGGTACCAGAAAGCCAAATATTGTATATTATAGCAAAAACATTGTACTTCACATACTTGTTGTTTATTATACGAATGCACCACCACCCTAATGAAATTAGGACTTGGTGTAAGACTCCTAGCTAGATTTCGCTTTAATACTACCAGACCCACCATTGTGAGCTTTTATCACTTTATCTTCACCCTATAACCTCTCAATCATTTTAGTCTTCTTTACAAATACATGAATTTTTCTAATAAACATGAGAATTGTAAAAAATAAGAAAAACATAAGAGGAAGGTTGAATTGTATTTTTATCAAATTTATAAAAAATTCGTAAACATTGTCAGATTGAAAATATTCAGATGATTATTTAGTTCATCAAGTGATCAGACTGTTATTCTTTGATTTGATGGATCATATCAAATGTATCTATGTAAGTCAATTGAATTACTTGGCTAAGATATTTTTCTAGTTTGTTTTAATAAATGATTAGATTGCATTTCTTATGCCTAATAGATAATGACTAATACTAGTTAAAACTTTAGTTATAACAATTGAATAAAAACAATTCTCAAATACATGTGTTCATAATAACTAATCTTCCTTGGTTAGTACAAATAATAATAATATATAATGAACAAAGAATAGAGAATAAAGAAATACACATAAAACTTTATATTAGTTCTCAATCAACAAATTAAGCTTTATTAAGCATACTAACATGGTGAAGTATATTTTGAGCATTCTTTAGACTTGTAATTACTTCTGACTAATTCCTTAAATATTCTTGACATAAGTTACTTTTGGATTGACTAAGTATTCTTTCGACTTGTCGTCACTTTTGTTGACCAAAATTTATAAAAATTATAAAGTTATATATATTTTTAAAATTATATTATTTTAATATAATAAAAATATGAAGATGTGTTTTCAATGGTCTTATAGATAAAGAACATTTTTAATAATAAATTAATTATTAACCTATGACTTCTAAGATACTTATTATTATTAGAGTTAAAAAATATTGTATTATTATTAAGGTAGTTAACATAATCAGTATAGTAGTAGATGTTTTATATTATCTCTCATTTAAATCTCACTCTTCATTTCAGTATATTAGCTAGATCCTTGAACTTAAGAGTGTGAATCATTATTTGTTCTCATGTTGTCAGTTGTACAAATTGTTTATTCATTTGGATAGATAGATTAACTTCAAATAAAATTTAATTTTAATTAAAAGTTAATATAATTAAATTATTTCATTCTAATTAAAATTGATAAAATTAAACCTCATCTTATATTTTCAATCTTTGAAATATTCAATTATTCTCTCTATATGAATTAGGTTTTAATTAAAATAAATTTAAAATCAAAATTCAAATAAAAATTAACAATTCTTATTATTGAGGTGAAGGCATTTTAAGTAAGATAAAGCTCAAACAACATACATTTTAATGTGCAAATTACAGTTATACACTCAAAGTTATCAAATTATGATTTTTATAAAAATTAAAGTTTTTTATCTGCATTATAATTTCACTAAAATGAATTAAGTTAATTAGATTAAGTTTAATTTTCATAATAAATTATTTTTATCCAAAAGAGGTATTGCGTCTTCACTGATTCGAAGTCACGGGATTTGAGGTGATAATATATATCATTTGATATTTGGGACTGCGTGTCGGTTCACACAGAAAAATTTCTAAAACTAAACCTAAAAGGTCACATCAACATAGACCGTGTGATGTTGGGGGCAAAATAATCATTTATTATTGCATATGACTGGAAAAACTCGTCATCGATGATGAGTGAACGCGGTACACATTGAAGCATGGTATAGTTTTTGATTGTTGTTTTTTCTGGACAGTAATAACCCTGTGAGACTTGATTGATGCAGATGTGGGTTCATCAGTTTGGGCGAAGAAGAGAAGGGTTAGGGCAGAGATGGTAAACAGAGGTAGATTCCATGCTAGAAAGCTAACCCCAAGCCTCATCACTTACTATACCATTTTCTTGTTTGCGTTCTCCATCTTCGTCTTCTTCTTCTACGTGAGGAACGTTAGTGTTGATCAAGATCCACGACCAACTTTGCTTTCTCGACGATCTAAATCTCGTCAGGTACTCTATTCTCTCCCTCGTTTTTCAATTCAATTCAATCTGATTTAAGGATCTGGAAGGAATTCCTCAATCTTCTTCGATTCTTTCGTCTGAATTACATTACTTTTGTTAGAGATTCGAATCAGATACTGATTTGTGTAAATTGAAATTGCTCTGTCAAATTCTCTTAAGTGAATTTCTACATCCAACCAACGGAATAAAAATTCCGTGGAGAGAGGCGCGTTTTTGCAGTTGTGGAATGTAACCGTTTTGATAATTGATAGGCAGCATGTGTGCTAGTAATTTCTTTTTCTTCATATGTGTGCGCGAAGTGATTGATTTTTACTTTTGTCATGGTATCAGCAAGTTTTGTTGGTTCTAGCTATATTAACCAGCACTCTAGGCTTCACTTTTCTCTTTCGTGCTTTATTCACACTCAATAACTGCTGCATTTGTTTCAAATCGATGCAGGTACCAGAGTTACATGAGCACTATACGGAGCAACTTTGGGATTCTCCGTTCAATCATGGCTTACACCAGTGTGTCGAGCCGACTACTAAATATAAAGGTTTGAGATGCTGATATCTGTTCTTGTAATAGCCTTTTTTGTTTAGTTTTTTTTTTTTTTTTTTTTTTTTTTTTTTTTTTTTTTTTTTTTTTTTTTTTTTTTTTTTTGTTTTTTTTTTTTTTT
>Ga0209700_100863_pt1 | contig 61126 bp, 41 predicted proteins | sample SiratroredBW_FD_187528 | JGI IMG/M metagenome (GOLD analysis project Ga0209700, IMG submission 187528) | Root nodule microbial communities of legume samples collected from California, USA - Siratro red BW (SPAdes) (version 2) | ecosystem: Host-associated > Plants > Roots > Nodule | place: USA...
CCCCTCTTGAACTTAGGCCAAACACTTATTTTAACATCTTCTAATCATAAAACAACTTTATCATATAAGTTTTATTAAAGACTAAAGATATTTTGCTGAAGCTATACCAATCATCAATATTTGGGTTTGTGATCTGCTTCTTCCTTCTCTAATATATTTTAGCTATATGTTAAGATAATCTGAGTTATAATTTGTTAATTGGTTTCTTGTGCAATATATTTTAGCCCCAATTGATTTTGATAGTCTTGAAGATGCTATAATTAAGAGCCTAATTAAATAGTAATGATAATTAATGAATCAACACATAGCAACTGTAAGAGTGATGCTACCAATTTGGGCCTATAACCACAACTTTCACAACTTGAAGTTGATCACCTTTTTACCTTTCTATTGTTTTACATAATTACCCATCAATATTCTTTTGTTGCCCATGTGATTGTCTCTATTCTTTACAAGAATATTTTGAATTTGTAGAATTCTATGTAAAAATAGAGCCTCAACCTAAAACTGAATTTTTTATCTATCATTTGGCTTAAACAGTCAACATCAATTTTGGCTTAAATATCTTTTCCTATTTTCTCATCCTAACATGGGAATCACTATGTACACATATTGATACTAATTTTTTGGCTTAAATATCTTTTCCTATTTTCTCATCCTAATATGGGAATCACTATGTACACATATGGATAGTAATTTTAGATATGAGAGTTAAGAATGAGCAGTTTGAGCACTGATATGTAATCAGCAAGGTCAGGTCTCAACGGGCAATTTGTTATTTCTCCTACCACATATAATTAATAATTTTATCATCAATAGGATAGGTAGGGAAAGCCATGACCTCACTTCCCAAATATCAAATATCAAATTTATTATGCGATCGAATTAAATCATCAACAGAATCGATAAGCCTAAACTCTAACCAACAAAATCAGGACAAAATCTGAAAACCTAAACCCTAATAAACAAAATCAAGATGGGAAGAATTGAACGAAAAAGAGACTTACGAGCCTTTGGAATCTCACTTGCTTCCAAACAGAAGAAGAAAAATCAAGCTGCAAATCCAAACAAAGCCATTAGCCTGCAAAAGACATGGCGGAGCGACACCTACTTCCAGGGTGGTGTCTCAACCAACCACGCAATGTCGAGGCATTGAGAACGTCGAGGCACTAAGAACATCGATGCACTGAGAACGGAGGCACTGAGAGGCACTATAAGGTTGGTGGTTTGTGTCTAACAAGGGTTTAAGAGATGTAAAAAGATAGGGATACTAAATTTTTTATAAATCTTTCCTCCGCGTTGCGTTTTGTTGGTGCATTTTTAGGATTTTTTTTATTAATTTAAATATACATACCGAAATATTTTGTATGTAATATTTAATTACGGATAATATCTGTAGATAATATTTTGTATGTAATAATTAATTTACTTACGAAATTAATTCGTACGTAATATTTCGTATATAATGATTAATTTATCTACGAATTTACATCCATATGTAATGTTCTATATATAATGATTAATTTATCTACGGATTAACATTAATATGTAATATTCCATAGATAAATGCATTTTTTGTAGTGTCACATTGTTTAGAGACAAGTCCCTTGGCACCCTCAGTTCTTGAGGCAAATATGCTCTTCCAGTAGCTATAGGAGGTACTGAATGTGCAACAATTTCAACTTCCTACAGCTCTATAGAATTTCCTTAGTTGTTTTATTCTATAGTAATTTTCATCCTTTGAAACCCATTTATTTCTTCGTCACCTACAGCTGATTTAGGTGCCTCCTACAGTCTTTGGTTAAAATCATCAAAAGTGATATGCATAGTTTCTTCAATTAACATGGTTCTCTTATTATATACTATACCTAGGAAGATGTCTTCATCTGCCTTAGCACCAAACTTGCCTAGATTATCCTTACCATTATTCAAAATAAAGCACTTGCAACGAAAAACTCTCAAATGTGAAAATATTTGATTTTCTTCCTTTATAAAGCTCATAGGGGGTTTTCTTCAAAATAGATCCAATCAACACTCTATTTAAACATAGCAAGTTGTATTCACTACATTATCCAAATAATATTTTGGAATATTTGTTTCATTCAATAAAGCTCTTGTAAGTTCTTCCAAGGCTCTATTTTTCCTCTCCACAATCCCATTTTGCTTTGGAGTTCTTGAAGCTGAACAGTTGTGTTTAATGCCAATTTTTTCACAAAAAATTTTAGACCTTTCATTTTGAAATTCTCCCCCATGATCAATTTTAATGGCAGCAATAGTGTAGTTTTTCTCATTTTGGATTACCTTGGCAAGTCTCTTAAAGGCACTGAATGCATGATCCTTCATTACAATAAAGAGAGTCCATGTGAACCTAGAAAAATCATCAACAATCACTAAACCATAGTAATTACCACCTATACTTATGGTCCTAGAGGGTCCAAATAAATCCATGTGAAGCGGTTCAAGAGGTCTTAGAGTTGAAAGAACATTTTTTTGCTTGAAGAAATTTTTTGTTTGCTTTCTCTTTATGCTTCACAAATTCTATCCCTCTTAAACTTGAGTTTAGGCAAGTCAATCGCAAATTCTTTAGATACAATTATGTTTAAATGATGCATGTGTGTATGAGTTATGCATCTATGCCGTAACCAAGTTTCATCACTCCTAGACAACAAGCAATTTAGGCTGGAATCAATGCAATTAATGTTTAACATGTATACATTATTTACTCTTTTACCAACAAGGTGTGTTTCCCTTGAACCTGCATTGGATATGAGACAGATTTCTGGTTCAAATGTGACTTGAAAGCCTTTGTCACATAGCTAGCTTATGCTTAAGAAATTATGCTTTAGTTCTTCCACCAACAACACATCCTTGATGATTAAAGTGTCCTTGTCTCCTATGTTTCCACTGCCTAAAATCTTGCTCTTGTTGTCTCCATGGGTGACAAAACCTCCATGTTTTTCACTAAAACTTGAAAGCAATGATGCATCTCCTATCAAGTGTTTGGAGTAGCCACTGTCCAAATAAAAAAGCTTATTCTTGGTCGCCACCTTTTCCTGCAAAATAGATTAATTTTTAAAACTCGATATCCTATTAAACTTGGGTCCAAAACTGTTAACAGTACCCTTTGGTACCCACCTTACTCACATTTCAAACATCAAAAAGTATAATTCTACAAGTCCTAGTAGAATGGCCTTTGTGCAAACAATTAAAACAGGTTTGTGGAAAGGTGAGGCTTGCTTTTTGTTGTGATTGAAAAAGTTGTTGAACCTTCTAGTTTTCTTTTGAAAAACGAGTTTGAAATCAATGCCAGATTTGTCAAACACACAATTTGGGAACACGGGACAACATTCAAATTTGCAATTTCTATAGCCAATTTTGAAGAAGTTTTTACAAGACATTTTACTTTGTCTTGCAGAACCTCATAGTTTTCACATTTGGTTGGTTTACTGGACTCACGCTCATGATTAGAAGACTGATAAATCATGTTTAGATGCTCAAGATCAGAATTTATAGTTTTCAGTTTTTCTTCCAATGTGTTGACTCTTTCTTCCAACCAATTGTTTAAACCTTTTAATCGGTTGTTTGACAAGGCCAATCTATTTGCTTCGTCATGTGTTTCTACAAATGCTTGAAGCAAGGTGGTATAGTTCTTGTGATTTATGGAGATGTTAGAGCTAGCACTACTTACTTTAGATTGATCTCTAGCCATCAAACACAAGTTGACTTCCTCATCCTCTTTTAATGAAGAGCTAGTTGTAGAGTCATTTTCATCCCATGCAAAGTAAGCCCTTTTTCCTTTGTTGTTCTTGTTAAACTTCTTCTTATCTAGGGTTTTTCCTTTATGCACTAGGTTTGGACACTCCATCTTGATATGTCTTTGCTTGCCACAGCTAAAGCAAGTCAAACTTGAACAATTTGAATCAGTTTTCTTGGCATACCTCTTTGTTTATTGATTCTTGTCTTTCCCTTTTTTTTTCAGAAACTTGCTAAATTTTCTAGTGAGCATATTTAAATTTTCTATTTCATTTTTTTCATCTATATCCAACCTCACTTGTTTCATCTAAAGCAGCATACTTAAGTGTTAATCATCTAGCTTTTTCGTCTCCATTTTTCTGCTCCTTTAGCCTATTCATTTCAAGTTCATGCTCCCTGAGTTTTCCAAACAAGGTTGTTGTACTCAAGGTAGTGAGATTTCTAGTTTCAGAAATAAAGATATTGCACTGATGAATGCAATAAAGATTGTGTTTCTTGAAGTTTTAAATTTGTTGTGTGACTTTCACATTTGACAAAAATCTGAAAGAAAAGTTTAAAATGTTAGTGCATCCAAGAGAGGCATGGGATCAAGTCATGGATGCTCGGGGAAGTGTGGATTGTTATAATTTAGAAGGATTTAAACATCATGTTGAGGCATTTGAAGTTGTTTGTACTATATGGCTTATACTTTTTAATATATGAATGGTGTATGATTATTCCATATAAAGAAAATTTTGTTAAGGCATGGACGGATAAGGTGATTCACTTGGTAACACAACAAGTAACAAGTATGACTCTCTTCACTATATAATTTGTCGAATGTTCTAACAAAGTCCATTCATAATTGTTTTGTTATGTAAGGTTGAGGCTACACATTGGAGCCTAAAGAGCATGCTTTAAACTTTCACAGGAGATTTACCTCTCTTTTTTATTCAATTAACAACATGATAACTTTGCAACAAAATGCAACTAAGCTTTACTTCAAAAGAGTCTTCATATGGTTGCTCACGTGTTTAACACTAAAACATACAAAAAAAATTGCAGGCTTTTATGTCAAAATATACATTGCAACATTTTATGAAAGGGAATGATTGGGTGAAATATGTTGGACTAGATAAAGAATGTTTTGGTTGTAACCTTAGATCTAATCATGATTTTCCTTGTGATTGTGAATTGGCTTCACATGAAGTGGGTAGCATACCACTATATTCAATACATGTCATACGGGCCCGATTAATATTTTCTAAATTTCATTTGATGAGTCATCCAAAAAGTTGTTAATCCAACAGGAATTTGATGTAATCTTGAATTGGTTTAAAGAGGTTGACATTGCTGACAAGGTTAGTATAAAGAGTAAGCTTCATGAAATTGCATATCCTGATGTAAAATCATTGTGTGTACCAGTGGACAAGGTCAAAACAAAGGGTACAAATAGGGACGCGTTAATAAATTTGGAAGATCATCTAACATAATTCATCTTATTATGAGCATGTTAATGTCATGCATTCCCAACATGATAGTTGCAGATAAAGTAGTAAGAATGTTGTCTCATTCCACCAATAAAATATGTTGTGGTATATACATTGTTATCTAACCGCTCAAGCTTAGTCATCACTTTTTGCACTAGTCATATGAAAGTTTTTCCGCAAACAATTCTTATATCGATATTTTTTTAATCATTAACAATTTTATCATCGTTATCACTAATAGTTAATATTTAATACATGTAATTATCAGTATGAGGTAAAGCAATTACGTAGTCAGAAGGACGTAAAGTACATAAACAATTGCAAGCATTATGTAATACATAAAATCAAAGTACGTAACATGTTAACAAACTAAACGACAACTAGACGTCTTATAAATGAAAAATTACTCCACACAAAAATACATAAAAGTTTCGTCTATGTTTATTGATAGTCTCCTAATGCACACACCCATTCTTCTATATCTCCTCGTGCTAGAATGAAGGTTGTGTGTCTACCATCCGATGTAGGGGTACTCTCTAACAACTTTACCTTAGTTAACCATCAATTGCAATGACAAGACGATCCTACAACATGAGTCCTACAAAATAAAAATAAATTAATTAAAATTATATCAAAGATGTAAATAAATGTCATGTTCTTACCATAGCAAGATGCTTTGTATGACAGTCATATTCATCATCACATGTACGTGCATTTGGTTGTGAAGCATAAGCGACATGTAAGCAAAAATTGCTAACCTTACCTATTGTTGTGATACCTCTAGATATTTCACCAATGATATTTTCAATTAAAAGATTTCTTGGAGTTCTCCATTCCTTGGGTAGTGTAAGTTTCATCTTCAACTTCTTTGAGCATTTTATCTTCTTCATCAAATTTCCTTTTTCATGAAACAGATTTCCTCTACTTTTGTGCTTGTTTCGAAAAATTCTTTTTTAGCAAGGGTTTATGTGTTTCCATACATCTCTTAAAGTTTTTTTCCATATATCTTTAGCATTTATGTAAGAAAGGATTTTCATACAAATATCCATAGTAAAAGAAAAAAGAATGATATGTTTTACCTTTGCTTTAACCTATGTTTTTTTTTTATACCAAAATTTTGTAGTTAGCTCAATCTGTACTTTGCTAGTCACAACAATACTCCAATCCTTGGAACCAAGAAATTCCACAAATAATTCCATTCTATTCTTCCAATTAAAGAAGTTTTCTCCACAAAACAGGGATGTTATTTTTTCAACCTCCTCAGAGAAAAGATTTAGAAAATTTATTCAATGAAAACTTAGGATCTTTGTTTTGAAAAACTATGAAAAACAACTTTGGCACCAATTGCTAGAAAGAAAAAAAATGAATGGTTTGTCTAAAATTGGTTTAGAAATTTTTTTGTAGAAATTCCCAATCTTGAAGTTCTTTTAAAACTCTTTTCATACTAAAAATTGCATGCAATTAATTTGGAAATAACATTAATACATGATTGGATTGCAGCACAATAAAAGAAAATAAGAAAAGAAAGATTGCATAAGAATGTTTATACTAGTTCAAGTCAACAAGATCCAACATCTAGTCTCAACTATTCAACCTAAGAATAGTTGGTTTCACTATCTTCAAAGATTTTGTACAACACTCACAATCTATTATAAACCTTAAGATAAGCAAACAAACTACTCAACTCTTGAACACACTTAAGAGGATAAGCCTAATAAACTCTTAACATTCAAGACGATATATAATGTCACGCACCAACCAACAAAACATAAAGAAAGATTTACCAACTTTTAACCGTAGAAGTACTCAACAAATGTTTACATCTCAACACAACTATATTTGAAATCTTGTTAGCTTAGTTGAGTCAAATTATTTTGATCGTATTTGTAACTTATTGAAAAGATAAGTCATAAGTTCTATTTATTGAATTTAGAAAATGTTGATTTAAATTTGATACTAGTGTATTTAATCCATTATTTGAGGTGTTAATCGATTATTCTTAGTTAGATTTTGAAAAAATAGTTAAAACACTTTTTGTTTTAATTGATTATGGTTGGTATTAATCGATTATTTTTGTTTTGTAACAAACAAAAAGAACATACTTAATCTATTATGAAAGATGTTAATCGAATAAAATCTTAAATCATCGTTTTCAAACTCTCTGCTTTAATCGATAAAAAATGAAATAATCAATTATTTTATTTTTAACCTCGTCACGAATAGTATAATCGATTATTAAAAAACGTAATCAATTTTCAAGGCCATAAAACCTTTTCAAAATAATCTTTCACTTTTTAAAACTTATTCTCTTTTTAACAATTATTAATATGTCTATTTATTGATTATAACCTTGCAAATACCTTGTGTAAAAATACTTAATAAAATAAAATGAAAGCTAAAACTTTTTAATCATTTTAAGCATCTTCACTTAAAGTTTGAGGCATTCTTCCAGTCCCACAATCTTTGAACTTGAAGCTTGAATAATGGATGATCAAAGTAGACAAATATTTAATTCAAAATTTAATTATATCTATTATAATGAAAACTTCAACTTACATAACATTTAGTTTCTCTATACTATATTAAACAGTTTGAGTCTTTGCATTTAATAATAAACTTGAACTAAATTTTTCATAAAATAGTTTAAACCATATCTTTAAGATATTAGCTCAAACTTAACTTGTTTTAAGTTCAAACTGGAGTTTAAAAATTGGGTCTAAACTGAATTTTTGGGATAAGTTCAAAGGTAAGTAATTTTGTATTCATATTTTCTTATGAAAGACTCTAATTCAACATTTAGGTTTAAACATAATTTTTAGAATATAAGTTCGAGGTCAACTCATTTTAGGTTCAAACTTAACTTTAACATTTTAGGTTTGAATCTAGTCTTTAAAAAATAATTTAAACTTAACTCTTTTAAAGTGAAACTTCACCTTTGGAAATAGGTCCAAACTTGACCTGTGAGATGAGCTTGAACGTGGTTCATTGAGTTTGAATTTGACCTATAAAGAATGTTTATGTTTCTTCTGTTCAAATTTAACCATTAAATAATATTGACTCAATTCAATCTAAACTCAATCTTTAAATAATATTTATTTAACCTTAGATTTAAACTCAATTCATACTGAGACTTAATTTTAAGCTCAATCTTTAAATAATATTTGCTTAACCTTATCTTTTAAACTCAGTTCATTAATAATATTAACTCAGACTCAATTTTAAACTTTTAACTTTATATAATATTGACTCGATATCAATATTAAGTTTGAACTTCAATCTTAAGTATATTAGTTTGAACATGAGTTTAAACAACTTCTAAATAATGGCTGTTTAATCTTTGATTTAAATTTAACTCGTAAAATTAGCTCTTTCGTCTTATATCTCAAATTTTTATGTAATTATTTATACCATTTATATCTCAAATTATAGGTATATCAATTATTGAAAAGATATTATAAAAGTGCACTTCCATAGAAAATTACATTGCATGCAATAAATTTAAAATCTAAAATTTGACTTCTATATTTTTTATCCGTTTGTGTATATTCTAATTTTATTCCTTTTGTGTGAATTAGATAGAAAAAAGATAAGCACTTTACTGAATACATTATCTGTTTAAAAATAAATTTAGTACTTATATTAATATATCTTTCCCATAATTTTTGTACTTTTATGGTTGTGTTTATACAGCTATTTTGTAAAGTTAGATAGGATCATAATGAAAAAAATGAAGTTTGAGTAAATAAAATATAAAATTGTAATTTACATTTTGTCTTGAAATAAAATTCTTAAAAAGTACGAATTTTACAATATTGTTGTGTTCAAAATTCTAGATGTATAAAGAAATAAAAAAAAACATTTAGTTATTTTATATTTTCTTATTATATGTGCCCAAATTTATTTTATAGCATTCTTCTGTAATAATATAGAATATTAAATTTCTCATCACAACTTTTAACTTATTATATCCTTTTCAACAATTAAAAATGCATGGATATTATTAATATATTATTTTTATCCATATTCTCTTCAACATTTATACCGTTTTCGTACATAATTATACATGAAGAAACTCTCAACACGTCAGAATAATAAGTATGTATAGTGTCTGCATAAACAAGGAAAATATAGCAAATTACAGAATAAATATGGTCCAGAATGAAATATTAGAATGCTAAAAAAGAAAAGACAAAGCATGCTGATTTACGGAATTAAATATAGTACTAGAAACAACTTCACAACTACAACATTACATAAAATGCTATGGTTTATGAACTGAAATGAATATGAAGACACTTATCCGTAATCCATTTAAGCAAATTACTTGGCCAATACTTAATAGCCAGTACTACGTACAAGTGAATTTATACTATGACTAGGACTATTTAAGACCAATAACAGAATGAGGCAAAAGGGTAGGCACTAAACAGGCCAAGACATACCCAGCGTGTGATTAATCTTTGCTGTGACCAAATTTTATAGGTCTCAATAACATCTGCAACATCTGCAATTCTGTACATTATGGTATTTGAGTGCAACTATTTGGGGGCTAATGTGATCGGAGAGATAGAGAAAGCAATACAACGAGCTGCTTTTGCCAGCATAAACCGCTCTTTTTCATTCAAAGGCCTTTCAATCACCTTGACAACGTTAGCATCCTAGAGCAACAAAGATCAGACAGTGATTAAATGATTAAATCTTGCCTTAAGAAATACATGACATACGGATTCTAGCTAAGTTTTAACTTGACACACAAATGCAGTAACCTTGAAGAAATATAGGAAAATGCAGACTAGTCTCACAGTCAAGTATTAGCAGTTCTAAGTAAAAGCAGAAATCAACTTCTTAATTTGCAAAAGATAATTTCTTTAGATCAACTAAGCTGCAGTTGCCGGTGCCTAAAAAATTGCACAGGAAAAATTGTACTATTGGAAATGTATCATATAGGACGATATGTAGATTAATCAAAATGAAAAATACAAATATTGATTGGAAACATACTTTCAGCTGGTGCTGAACAGAAGGCCGAACATTGGCAGTTTCACCAATCACAATTATATTGTTAACATTTCCCCTGTCATCCCTTTCTGCTGGTGAAGCAGTTGAATGCTTCCACTGCCCATTTACAATGAACTTGTAATAATACCTGATGGAAAGGAAACATGACACATTCAAGTGGAACAAAATTATCAAATGGTGAAAAATCTAGGAAACAACGTTAAATTGTCTGGAATTGTTTTGGGTGAGTGGTGAAGAAGCAGGGTAGTGGGAAATAGTTTTATGCTTCTGATACAAAAATCGTAAAACAAAACAAATTAAACAAATGGCACTGGTTAGAATATTAGAAATTACTTGCAGAAATCTTAGCCAATTGGGTCATCAAGTTGAGAAAGAAAAAGCATAGACTTAATCTACAGAAAAAAAAAAAAATTAGTAAATTTAGCACATACTTTCCTTGTGGAAGTTTAACTTCTGCTTCATGTCTTGATCCACCTTGGAACTTTGCCTTGAGTGGTTCTTTCCAATTTCCCGTAAAGTCTCCAACCAAAGTTACATCCTCACCCTGTAACATTAAAACCAAAAGGAGTGATATGACAAACCATAAAAACCTTGAAACTAAGATAATTCTGAATAACAATGGAGATTATTTAATCTCTCAATCCTGTTTAAGAATCAACAGATAAATTAGCCCGAGAGAAATGTTGAAAACTATATTACAAGTTTATGACCTCATGGGATGACCATTCTCCTCAAATACAGGAATACGGAACAGAAAGGATTATAATGAACTACCATTTAATTTCTACTAATGGTATTACAGAAAAAAAATTCTACTCAAGAATGAAAAGATAAATTAGCAACAAAACAGCAATGAAAATATAACTTACCTCATGACCATTCCACACAAATGTGACAGCATGTGTAGGAGGTCCATCATGCTTACCATTTTCAACCATAGCAATAAGATCCCATGTAGCCCATGCAATTGCCGGCCTGCAGTTACATCTCAATGAAATGCTTTTTCTAAGTGAGAAAGTGAAATATCAAACCAAATTTATATTAAAAACTAAAAAGCATAAAAATTTACCTAGCATTGCCCACAGCATACTCAATTTGCTAAAACTACTACCATCACTAATAATTCAAAATATTTAATATCTTCCCAAATAACCCATAAGCATTTGGCATGCAAACAAAATAGATCAGAACAGTTTATCTGGTTTCATTCTCCTAAAATGTGAAACCAAAATGGACCACTTTTGTAGACTTATGTTTTGTCTTTCTCTCTTCTTAAAATACATGAAGCAAACAACAGCCGTATGTCATGTTCCATCCCACATTCTAAACACTTCCTTGCTATCTTTTCCCAGTCCACACATAGTGGCCAGGGAAAAGAAACCAAAAATGAATGTCTGAAAGAGACCATTAAGAAAACATAACGATATTCTGAGATACCATCACAAGAAATTCACTAATATTATGAAAGTACATATAAATCATAGAATATAGTGGATAACATATAAGCTTCTCAACAAACTCAGATTGATAGCTATTAATTAATTTAAATTCTTTGGGCTGAGACAGAACTCGGATAATTTATCTCTCATGCCCCAAAAGAGAAAGAAACTTTGCAAAATTAACCTTTGTTTATAAATTGCATATAAAATATAAATGCCTTTACATGAATACATAGCAAGATCTCGTCCTCTTTAACAGAACCAATTGAACAGTAAACATATGATGCAAAAAGCGTTTGAAGTTTGGCGAGGTGAACCTGTCAGGTCTGCAATTGTGCATCCCAGTGACCCATGTATATGCTGCATGAAGGGAAACATCCGTCATCCAATGTAGGTAGGCAATCACACAAGCAGGAGACCGATCAAATCCAGAAGTGCAAGTAACAAAAACACGAAGATTCTTCCTTAGCAAACGTAATAGAAGCCCCACACAAAATGGGAGTTTTTTCCTCAAATCATAAGAATCTCCCTCCCTATAAACAGAATTAAAGAAGGCTCAAATAAAACCAGAAATCATAGTCTGAGAGGAAGCAAAATTAGAGTCATCGGACTTTGAATTCCATTTCCACATGAAACTTAATTTTTTTAATTGACTTTACGATCACTGTATTAAACAACCAATAACGCTTATTAGTATTCATCTTTTGGTATTTCATAGCATAAAGTAACAATCAGAGGGGAAAAGGGTGACAAATGAAGTGAAAAAAATTAAAATGGAAAATGAAGGTCAGTCCGAGCAAGTAGAAAACGAAGAGTTATGTAGAGTCTACAGACTAGTATGAGAAAGTACTTAATTTTGAGCCTATATCTTTCTATGTCTTAGTGGAAACCTTGGCTCTAACAGCGATCAGATGCAACCTTACACTAGGGTGAACCAATCACAATACTAAATGTTGATCTCTCTCTACCTTAGTTAGGAAACAATAAGAAAGAGACAAAATGTGGAAAGTTCATTAAAGGAGAAAATATTAAAACAAGGATTAAGGTGGTTAGAAGTCCTGGGCAAGGTGGTTTGGTTTTACTTTGGGTAGTTTGTAAGGTTGATCTATATAAAGACCAACCTTATATGGGTAGCGGGTAGTTAGAGAGTCCTGTGTTCTGACAAGAGTTTTCCTGTGTAAAAGAAAGGTGTTCCTTTATATTGCGTGAACCTGTGTACTGATAATTTTCTGAGAAATAATAGACATAACTCACTTTTGCTTGAGTATATTTTTGGTGTGTTTTTGACCTACTTTTAGTAGAAACGTAACAAGATTGGTCTGACCTGCCAGATCCAAAGGAGGAAAGTGTAAGAATGGAACACCATGTGAGTGGAACACCATGTGACTCCTTTAGAGAAATGGACCAACAAACATAGAAGAATGATAGTGGAAGTGAAGGCGGAGATAACAACAATGCAATAAAGCTTCTTGGAAATTAAAGAATTGTTGCGCGACATCAAGAAGGGTGATAAAGGTTCCAAAGGAGGGGAAAGCTCAGTAAATGATGATGAAAAGAAAGATGTACGATAAATGGTAATAAATCAGATGAAGAAAAGAAAGATGTACGATCAATATATGGTAATAAATCAGATGAAGGAAAGGGTCAGGAACTGAGGGCACGTTCTAGAAGGGTTAAGCTTAGTGTCTTTGAGGGAATAGACATGTAAGGGTAGTAACAAGGGCAGAGAAATTCTTCGAAGTCCAAAATGAGTATGCTAACGATAGATTTAGAATAGTATTCATAAGTATGGAGGAGAGCACAAGTCATTGGTTCCAATTTTTGAGACAGAAGTCCAAGAAACCATCTCGGTAAGAATTCTCTAAGGTGCTAATATGAAATTTCGGAGGAAAGGAGCGAAGTTCGGTGTTTGAGAGGTTGGCGAGATTGAAATAAGACAGAAAAGTGGAAGAGTATATCCAAGAATTTGAGGCATTAGTAGCCCAAGCACCAAACACGCCTGAAGAACAATTGGTGGGGTATTTCTTGGCAGGATTACAAATCAAAATCAGAAATCAAATCAGACCCCATGACCCCAAAGAATTGATGAGGGCAATGGAAATCACATTGGATTTGGAAGATCTAAAGAAGGGAGCTAAAGTATATCGGAACAATGTGACAACTCTATGTTATGAAGGAGGTCCAGGAGTGATGACACAAGCTGAAAGTTTTGAAGGAATGACTAGACAAATTGCTTCTGGTATGGCCAGTAATGCTAGAAAGGAATCCTTCAATACTTTGAAGGAGATGCGATCAGGGGCAAATATGGGTGAGGGTTCAAGACACAAAAGTTCTCATACGCTTCCTTATCCGGAATATGTGAGAAGGAGGGAGGAAGGAATGTGTTTTCAATGTGGTGGGGCTTATGTGGAGGATGAAGAATATGTAGAAATGGGAGAGCAAGGTGCAAACAAGTTGGAAAGACTTATTATTCCAGAGAGAGTGGAGGAGGGAAAATGTTAACAAATTGCTGTCCGTGGGAGGACTGCACAGCCTCAGACCATGAAGCTACATGGACAAGTGCAAAACGAGCAAGTACTACTCCTGATAGGCAGTGGCACTAGCCACAATTTTATTTCAGCAAATATGGTGCAGAAAATAGGATTGCATGCGGACTCAACACCTTCATATTGTGTTAGACTGGAGTATGGACAAAGGAAGGGAATGAGTGGATGTTGTAAAGACGTGCAGGCAAAGTTGGATGATTACACATTAGAGAAGACTTTCTTCTTGTTCAGGCTCGAAGGGGTAGATGTTATTTTAGGGGTCGCATGGTTAGCCACTGTATCAAGGTAAATTCCAAGACTTTGACTGTGATGTTTTTTAGTCAAGGAAGATAGGTGAAAATTTAGGGGATCCTTTGTTGGGCAGAACTTTGGTAAGGCTTTAGGAACTTAAGAAGGAGGAGATTGCAGCAGTGCTGTTTTTTTGGGAATGGAAGCAGTTGACCCTGCTGTCATCAGAGCAGAATTGTTTGAGCAGCAGTCAGATGAGTTGGAAGGAGTGTAAAGGTATATTTAAAGAAGCAAAGGGTTGCCACCATCCAGGGAAGTGGACCACAAGACCACAAGACCACAAGATTCCTATAAAAAAATGGAACGGACACTATCAGTGTTAGACCTTATAGACATCCCTATTTGCTTAAGGCGGAAATGAAAAACAAGTGGATGAGATGTTGAAAATGGGAATTATTCGACAAAGTAACAACCCCTATTCCAATTTAGTAATTTTGGTGAAAAAGGAAAGATGGTAGCTGGAGATTTTGTGTGGATTATAGGACTTTAAATAAGGCGACGATACTTGATCAATTTTCCATTCCAGTAACAAAGGAGTGGCGTTGTTGGATGAGTTACATGGGACAAGGTTCTTTTCAAAGATTGATTTATGATCTGGGTATCACCAGGTTCGTATGTACAAAGTGGACATACAAAAAAGTGTTTTACACACTCATTTGGGACACTATGAATTACTGGTTACGCCTTTCCTAAATGCATCGGCCACATTTCAATGCACCATGCATACGATTTTACGACCCTATTTGAAAAAGTGTTAGTATTTTTTGATGACATATTGATAATAGGAAAATGTGGGGGATGGGGGGAACATGTACGGCAGCTTAAACAAGTTCTAAGGACCCTCCAGAGCAACAATTTTGTAAGTTTGGAAAGCTAGAAATACAATATTCGGGGCATGTAATTACAAGAGAAAGTTTTCACATGGATCCCCAAAAAATTATAATATACTGCAGTGGCCTGTACCAAAAACAATAAAGGTGTTAAAGGGTTTTTTGGGCTAACAAAGTACCACCACAAATTTAATTACAATTATGGAAAGGATAGCAAGACCTCTCACTTTATGCGAATAGGAAGAAATGCGAGTTTGGAAGGCTAGAAATACAATATTTGGGGCATGTAATTCAAGAGAAGGTATGGATCCCAAAAAATTATAATATGCTGCAGTGGCCACTACCAAAAATAATACAGGTGTTAAAGGGTGTTTTGGGCTAACAAAGTACTACCGCGAATTTATTTACAATTATGGAAAGGATAGCAAGACCTCTCACACAGTTGTTGATTGTGTGGACCAAGGATAGCTCAAAAGCCATGCAGCAGTTATGAAAGACAATTACCACAACTCCGGTGTTGGTGTTACCTGATTTCAGTCAATCCTTTCGCAGTCAACCATTTCATGTTGATGCGATGCTTCGAGGAAGGGGATTGGAGCTGTGTTATCTAAAAACAAGAAACCAGTAGCTTTTTTCAGCAAAGTTATGGCCGAGTCTTCTTTGTCCAAGTCCATTAGCAATAGAACAATGGAAGTCATATCTGTTCGGGTGAAAATTCACTGTATACAAATCAAAAAAGTGTGAAATATCTTTTGGAGCAAAGGATTGCAACACAAAACCAACAAAACTAATTGGCAAAGTTGCTCGGATATGATTTTGAAATCGTGTATAAACAGGTGCTTCGAATAAGGTTGCATATGCCCTCTCTTGTAACATTGAATGGGAGGAGGTAGTCGAAGCAGATTGCAAGGTGGAATATTGGCAGACCATATTGGCAGGATATAGAGATAGTGGAGGAAGAAGTACAAAAAGATGAGGCATTGTAGAAAATATAGAAAGATTAAAGAGAAATCACATGGGAATTACACCCTAAAGAATGGGAGGTTACATTATAGAGGAAGAATGGTCTTATCACTTCGAGTTGGACTCCTAAGTCGATTCACAAATTCCATACAACCCCTATAGGGAGTAACTTGGGTGTTTTTCAAATGTATAGAAGGATCACACAATCCTTGCATTCGATAGGAATGAAGAAAACTATTGCTGAATTTGTAACAGAACATGCCATATTTGCCAGTAGAACAAGACCAAGTGTGTTCACCCCAAGGGTTATTATAGCCCTTACTTGTCTAGGAAGAAATCAGTATAGATTTCATTGTGCAGGCCCTTTCTTGTCTGGGAAGAAATCGGTATAGATTTCAATGTGCAGCTGCCGAAATCCAATGGATATGATGCTATTTTGGTGGTGCTAGATTGACTGAGTAAGTATGGGCATTTTATTCCATTGAAACATCCTTATTCAACGAGGTTTGTGACAAAGGTGCTCATGAAAGAGACAATTAAGTTACACGAGATTCTAGCATCAATTGTTAGTGATCAAGATTCAATATTCTTGAGTTTATTTTGGAAGGAAATGTTTAGATTGCAGGATACTAATTTGAATATGACTACTGCTTACAATCCAGAATATGATGGACAAACAGAAGTCCTAACCAAAATATTGGAAACATACCTCCGTTGCTTTAGAATTAACAAAGAAGATGTGGGTCGATTTTATACCTTAGGTGGAATATTGGTATAACACCAAATATCAGAGAGCAGCAAAATGTACAACATTCGAGATTGTCTATGGATGATTGTCAACAGAAGAGCTCATCCCTCACTAGCAAGGTTTATACCAGGAGAAACAGTGGTGGAAACAGTAGCACAGGATTTGATGGCAAGGGATGAGGCCCTTAAAAATTAGACCTCATCGGCAACACTCTATGCCTACTAAATTGTACCCCAAACTGCCAGCAAGATACTATGGACCTTTTGAGGTTTTGGCAAAAGTAGGCTATGTGGCTTTTATCTGTTTTTCCATGTTTCTCAACTTAAATTGAGAGTGGGATCACATTCAATGGAAACTACGTTACCACCAGATTTTCAAGCTCATGGCCCCAGTTTTCACCAAGATAAGTTTTAGATCAACGTGAGGTGCAACTTCAAGGGCAGGTAGTGCAACAAGTGTTGGTCCAGTCGAGGCAGGCCTAAAGCTGCAACGTTGGAACATGTAACAACCATGAAGGTTCAATTTCTGAATTTCAACCTTAAGCAAACAAGGTTGTTTCATTGGTGGGGAGTAATGTTAGGAAAGAAGAAGAAAGAGACAGAATGTGAAAAGTTTATTATAGGAGAAAATATAAAAGTAAGGATTAAGGTGGTTAGATGTCCTGGGCGGGAAAGGTGGTTTGGTTTTACTTTGAGCAGTCCATAAGGTTGGTTTATATAAAGACCAACCTTATGTGGGGGGCGGGTAGTTTTAGAGAGTATTGAGTTGTGACAGGAGTTTTCCTGTGTGAAAGGAAGTAATCCTTTGTATTGTGTGAAACTGTGTACTGGTAATTAACAGGGACATAACATATGTAATTCAGTTTTGCTTTTGAGTATCATTTTTGGTGTGTGCTTGTGACCTATTTTTAGTAGAAATGTAACAACCTTCCATCATTTTATCAATTTTTTTCTAATCTAAGGAGGGTTTAATTTGTAAAATTTCCAGGAAAAACAAATTCTTGAGAGTTCCTTTTAATGTATCCCCTTATCCCTAATATGATGATTTTTTGTTCTAAAACCAACCTTTCTTTGCATAGTACAATAAAGGTTTTCAAAATAAAATCCATTAATCTAATAGAAATTTTTTGAAAAGAAAACATAATTCAATCCCTTTCTCATGTTTTGTATTCTTTTTCAAAAAGGACTTTGACTCAGTGCATTTGGAAGAACTTATCTACAGCCTATTTGGACTTATCTTGTAATATAAGTACTTGCCTACATATTTGGAAAAGGTTATAAAAAATTTTATGATATGTCTAAATGCTATTTTCATTAATTTCAACAAGTTTTCTAGTACATTATGAAATAGCCTAAATCTTTTATGAAAATAATTTAACTTATAGCAATAATCTTTTTTAGTATACAAACAAACTTAAGTATTCACAAAGTACTTAATCAAGCTATTTACCCAAATACATCCTATATACGTAACCAATGTAATATCTTAACAAACAAAATTATTGGATGAAGTTATCCCAACAGAAGACAAATTATCATTATTACATAAATTCTGCAAAATTTAAATAAATTGGCATGCTCTGGACCCTATATTACCGTATAGGATAGTTGATCATGAGAATATTATTCCTTTGACAAGATTCATTGATTGATTTTGCATTGATTCCCCAATTTTCAGCTTCCGTTCCACTTTGGAAGTTCAGAACAGCAGTAATTCCCTGTAGCAGAAAATTCCTACTATAATGACAAGGATATAATGCTTGATATAAAAAGAAAACTTCGTATTTATTACAGTACAAAAGAAACAATTTTTAGGGTAACTAAGAACATATAAAAATAGAACTCACTGTTAGCTTAGGAGATGCTAATAGTAACTAACTAAGCAGAAAGAACTGTGGCACATTTCTGAAACCAAAATTTTCATGCCACATACCTTTGACTCAAAATACTTCTGCACATTTCACGGAAGTTATTTTTCTTAGCACACTGCTGTAATAAATTAAATAGAAAATATTGGTTGCTACTTGATAGCTACAGAAATGTTTCCCTATAAAACACATTCAAGTTTCACAACTGAAGATTGAATTAAGTAATTCATTTGCACATTGACTATAAGACATTAAACAAGGACTAGGGAGGCTTTTATGAAATTAAGGTGACAATGTCCATACCTCAACTTTTGACAAGGTCTCTACATCATCTTCTGTTTGTATACAGGATCCCACATAAATTTGCTCTGTAATCTAAGAATTTATAAGATATAAATATTTTGTACGTATTATAGAAAGTGTGCTATTAAACAAAATAATGTAATAAAGACATTGCAATGAATGCTATACCTTACTATAACGCATACCAAGAGAGTGGTTATAGTACATCTCATCCTTGGAACGATCTAGAGCCCGAATATACTCCTCAAGTGGGAAATTTCCATGACCCCAATCTCCATCTCCACACACTTCTTCAGTAAAAACGCAAGCAATTTGTGGTGTGTGTTCAGTGAAGAGGTTTCTCTCACCATGGGTGATGGTACGTTGACTTTGGTTGCCCAATAACTTGTTTGCATTTGGTTTGAGAAACTTTGAGTTGAACATCAAAAATCCAGAATTCCCACTGCTCTCACTAGATGATTGTAAATTTGATGCCAATAGAGTCTTGTTCCATGTGACAATAGGAACTCGCCCTCTATTAAACACTATTTCGAGATCATTCATCTTGTGCAGTAGTTGAATAGGAAAAGGAGATGTGGGCCTCTCAAGAACCAAACTAAAAGAACTTGTTTGCTCATTTAGCACCTTCCTGAGGAAAGCAAAAGACTGAAAAAAATAAAAACAACACACTGATGAACATAATACATTGTGATGGTCAATGAAAAAGTATTTTCACACCTTTTAAAGGCATCTTAGAACTGTTGGCCTATTTCTTGTAGAGAAAAAGGGTACAAAAGTAATAATACCATGTTGAGATAGAATTGAGAATTTTCTCATTCAAATTAAAAGAAAAACATAATCAAGCAGAAGCTGAAACTGAAACTAAAGCATCCATGACATAATGCCAATGTTCTATCTTTTCTCAATCGTATTGACCACCAGTAAGCACTCAGGCGTCACGAACCACCACTTGGGTTATCAAGTGAATGCTCGTGAATGGTTATATCAAGGTTTTCAAAAACTTTCCGTAACCATGATATTGGCCAGTGTAAAGGATTTTGGACTATGGCGACTACAATCAGATTACATTTGTCTGCAATTTTCCAGAAAATTTTCATAACAGATTGCAAGGCAACTATGTAACTGCATCCACAATTCAAACCTAAGTTATTTATAGAATAAATCACATTCACATCCCTAAGGTTTTTTTCAGACTGCATAACTCAATTGCTTCTTTAATATTTACAATAATGTGTCTCTGATAGGTACACCAAACCATACACAATGTAATGTTTGTCCAACAATTAAGGAATTCGAGCAATGTAAAAGTTGGGGCAGTCTAATGTTTTTCAAACAATTAAAGCTATTTGTGAACACATAGAAAAAAAGAGGTGTATCGTGTGCAATCTGAAAATTACTAAAGGTGTCCGTGTCATTTACTCTAATACCAGGAATCAAATGAAACCAAGTTTTTTTTTTTTCTGTTGGATAAAAATAGAATACAAATGAAGGGAAAGTTTTATCCAAGCTAACAATGTCCTACATCATGTGCGTAAAATTTTATCGCCATTTATTTATATCTTTAGCTTTTATAGCCACATTATTGTAATATTATAATTACAGTTATCTAAATTTAACGGTTTCCCCGGATCCAAACATGTCATAGAGCAAAATCAGGAGGCATACTGTGTATTTCCAACGTCTTTAATCTCGACGAGAGTGTTCTGAGACGAATCGCCAGCTTTCTTCAAAGTGTCGCCCACCATAATTATCCTGGACCTCTCCGCATTACCCTACAATCAGAAAAATAAATAAACAAATAAATGTAAATATGGGTTAATTTTTGGAGGTAAGAAAAACTTATTAAATTCTAAAAATAGAATTTTTTTTAAAACAGATATTAAAGGAATGAATGGAGCGTACCCCTTTGGTGAGAGAGTGGACGATGATTTTACCATCGGCGGTTAGCGCGAATCGAATGCCGAGGGGCTTGTCGAGAGTGACGAGGTACTCGTTGAGGTTCATCTTGTACGAGGAGTCGCCAGACACAGCGAAAACCCTAAGGTTGAGGGCTCCCACGTTGGAGCGAACAAGGTACATCTTGCTGCTTCTGTTGTTGTAGAGGATGCGAGAGGAGGAACAAGCGTTGGAGCTGCTGAGGAACAGCGATGGAGGGTACTGAGGGCGCGTGCCAAATTGCAGTGGAAGCATGGTTAAGGTTGTGGCTATGGAAGGGAAGATTGAACTGAAACCAGGATTGGTTTATGGCTACGGAAGCAGAGCATGTGAATTGAGAAGCGCGTTTTTTCTTCCAATTATTATTTTAAGAATTTCGGAAGAGAAGGCACGGGTCAGGGTGAGAGAATGCGAGGTGCACGTGGCGATTGCGTAGGACACACTTTCTGAACTTTACATGCCACGTAGAATCCAACTACATCTCTCTTCTCAAGATTTTTGGCGCCTTTCTATACCGACGGTGCTGTTGAAGATATTTTCTTGATTTTCTGTTACCTTTCAATAGAGAGAACATTGTCCAAAGAAATTATCTCCTCTTAAATTTAATAGATAATATTTAATTACTTAAAATTAAAGTTACTTTTAAAATAAAAATTATATAACTAGTTTTACTTTATATTAAAATATCATATTTACTAACATAAAATCTTACTTTTCTTTCTAAATCCTATCACACATTTTTTATATATTATTTGAAATCATAAACAGGGAAAAAACTTCTAAATGTGTTGATAAAAATATCAATTAGTCTTATCATGTATAAATAAACTCTCTATATTTTGTAACAAATAAAGTATATAATGTATGTTGTAGATGTTGGCAATAACCATTTTTTTTTTCAGACAAACTTTGTAAGCATATGTGAGAAATTATTTGACATTACTTTTTTTCAAATAATGAAAAAATTAGTTAAAAAATATACACAAAATAGGAAAAGAAACATTATTATTTGATATCTTCATAATCTTAAAATAAATCAATTAATTAAATTATATAAAATTATGCTATACAAATTTCAAATTATAAAAATTATATAAAATTATAACTTTCTATAATATAAACTATAAAATTATATAAAATATATTATTTATATAATTTAAACAATAATAATCTAAAATTTATTATTTAATAAGTTAATTTATTATTGGACATCTAAAGAGAAGGTCAAAGAATTTCAATTTTTAGAAAAATAAAAAATAAGTTAATTTATCATTTATCATGAATATTGATAACGTAAACTCGAATATATTCTTTTCATTGTTTCAATCATATTAGAATGAACTAAATTTAGTCAAATTATTAAAATGGTTTGATAAGTTGGTTGTAGGTAGAGTATAGTATGTAATTTAACTCGTCCATCTAAATTTGTACCTACAATAACGCGTATTAAAACGAGTATATTTCTATAACCTACATCTTAAACGCACTCTAATTTAATATAATGCACTCGTCTTGCAAAACTTGCGGTTATATCATATACCAGCATCCATAAAAATATAATTAAAAATAATTTTAATATACTTCAAACAAGCATTCTTTAAATTAATCTAAATTCAAAAAAAAGTTTTAAATTCAAATAAAAAATCATTAAATATTAAACTATATAATAAAATATAAAATAATTTCAAAACAAGACGTAACAACATCACATTTCAACTGGAATGAATCAAAGTTAACAATATTAACAGATAAAAATAAATAAATAAGAGAGTAAAGGTAAACATTGAAATTTTGGATGTCAAAATTGAAGTTATAGAGCACATGCTAGAGAGTGAGTTAGATCTTTAGATTGAAGGCAAATTCAAAATCATCTTTTAAGATGTAGAATTGGTGACGATAATATAATGTGAAAGTTAGAAGAGAATCGAAGTGGAATAAAGAGTATTATTATTGAACTTTTCATTGGTGAAAATTGTTACTTTTATAAAGGAATGACTGTGAAGAAAACAGAGATTAGTGTAATAATTCTCATCTTATTCATCAAAGTGAAAAGAGCCAAGTTTATAAACTTAACTTTTACAACTGATGCCTAAAAAATAGGTAAAACTATCCTAAGAAATAGCATGACGAAACAGAATTCTTAAATATGCATAACAGAAGTAAAACAAACTGCAGAAAAAAATATCTACTTTATTCTGACATAGTCAACATACGCTTCCTTAAACTGTATACTCCTTACAATAGTTTAACTTTGGTTCATCAATCATGCCCAATGCATTTCGCAAATGCTGGAAATTATCTACTTTGAGTGGTTTTGTCATTATATCTGCTAGTTGTTCTTCTGTACTGCAGTAATTTAACTTAATGACACCATCATTGTACAAATCTCTTAAAAAATGAAACCTCACGTCAATATGTTTACTTCTACCATGTAGGACTGGGTTTTTAGATAACTTGATGGTAGAAACATTATCACAAAACAGAGCAGTAGCACCTTCCTAGCAATGTTCCAAGTGTTCTAAGACTCTTTTGAGCCAGACACACTGACAAGCACGCATAGCAACTGCAATGAATTCTGCTTCAGTTGTGGATAAACTTACCACTGGTTGTTTCTTTGATGCCCAAGAAATCACAGCTTCTCCTATCATGAAAACATAACCAGATGTGCTCTTTCTATCTTCAAGATCCCTTGCATAATCACTATCAGTATAGGAAATCAAATCTTCATGTCCTCCAGCTTTGTAGAAAATTCCTAGTTTGAGTTCCTTGTAAGTATTTCAAAATACGCTTTGCTACCAAAACATGATTATCTTTAGGATGTTCTGACTTATCAAGTTGACTAATTATGCAATGTCTGGTCTTGTAGCATTCAAGTACATAAGGTTGCCTTCAAGTTATTTGAATATAGTGCTGTCAACTTCAACTCCTTTGTCTGTTTTTAGCAACTTAGTCCCTGGAACAATGGGTTTTTCCACCAAATTATAGTCAAGCATGTTAAATTTGGTCAATACATCCTTGATATATTTCTTCTGCCCAATAAAAATTCCATCGCAACTTTGTAAGACTTCAATTCCTAAAAAATATCTCATCTTGCCTAAATCAGTCATGGCAAACTCATTCATCATCATAATTTTAAATTCTTAGAACAACAATTCATGATTCCCAGTGTATATTAAGTCATCTACATAAACACATACAATTAAGATTTTACCTCCCTCCTCCTTCTTGATGAAGAGTGTATGTTCATGTGGGCACTTTAGAAATTTATTAATTGCAAGAAAGGATTCTAACTTGCTATACCAAGCTCTAAGGGCTTGTTTAAGGCCATATAAAGCCTTTTTCAGCTTATATAACTTGTGTTCACGTCTTTGAGAAACATAGCCTGGTGGTTGTTCTATGTAGACATCTTCATTAATAGCTCCATGTAAGAAAGCTGACTTAATATCAAGTTGATAAATAGTCCATCTCCTTATAGCTACGAGCACAAAAACTATTCGAATGGTTTCAAGACGAGTAACTGGAGCAAAGATTTCTCTATAATCGATCCCTTCCTCTTGGGTATAACCTTTTGCTACCAGTCTGGCTTTGAATTTGTCAATCTCCCCAGTTTCTTTCAGCTTAGTTTTGAAAATCCACTTGACACCTACAATTTTACAATTTGGTGGTGGATCAACTAGCTCTCATGTATCATTTCTTTATATAGCTTGAATTTCAGCATCCATTGCATCTCTCCAATGTTGGCTTTTTGATGCTTGATTATATGTTACTAGGTCTCCACCTGCAAACATTGCAAAATATATATCCTCTTCATTTGTTAAATCTTTACTAGTGATATACTCTTTCATCCATACTGGTGGTTTTCTAACCTCCTTTCTACAGTTGGGTTTTCTAAATTTCCCAGAGAACCATCTGATACACTTAAATTTGGATTAGTAGTTGTTGCACTAGTTGTTGTTGTATCATTCAGATTTGTCTAAGTAATCTCCTTTGTTGTTGGAGATACCTCTTCTAAGGAGTCACTTGCATCAAATACTTTATTAGGTTCAGCTACACCTCATTCCCAGGTTGCATCCTCTTGAAATTTGACATCTCTACTTATATAAATCTTCTTATTAGGAGGATCATATAGTTTGTAGGCCTTAGACTCCTCACTTACTCCCAACAACACACATTTAATACTCTTGTCGTCAAGCTTGCTTCTTCTCTGATCAGGTACATGAACAAATCCAATGCAGCCAAAGGTTCGAAAATAAGAAACAGATGGCTTTATTTCACTCCATGCCTCCTTAGGTGTAATGTTTTTTACTGCGAGGTTTGGACTTCTATTTAAAATATGAACCACCCAATTTACAGCTTCTGGCCAAAAAACTCTTGCAACTTTCCTTTTGGTTAGCACACTGCGAACTATACTAATTATGGTTTGATTCTTCCTCTCAGCTACACCGTTTTGTTATGGTGTATAAGAGACAGTGAGTTGTCTTTGAATACCCTACTCATTACAAAATTCAGCAAATTCCTTGGAGGTGTATTCTCTTCCTTTATCAGTATGTAAGATTTGGATGGGAACACCAGCTTGTTTTTCAACCAATGCTTTAAATTTTTTAAATACTTCAAATACATCACTTTTCTCAATAAGAAAATATACCCAAGCTTTTCTACTCAAATCATCAATGAAGGTAAGTATGTACCTTTTATTTCCATTAGATGTAGGATTTATGGGCCTACAAATATCAGAGTGAATCAGTTGTAATAGCTGAGATGCACGTCATCTACTTTGCCTTGGAAAGGAGTCTCTTTGATGCTTCCCTTTGAGATAATGTTCACAAAGTTGAGTTGGGGACTTAAAGTTAGGCAACCCTTTCACCATGTCCAGGTCTAATAATGTTTTTAGACCACTGTAGCTCAAATGGCCATAACGAGAGTGCCAAACTTGAGCTAGTGATTCTGATCGTGACAGTTTTTTAGAGACTTCAAACTTTACAGATATAGCAAACATACGGTTAGTAGTCATGACAGTTTCAAAAATTAAAGTCTCTCCTTAAAATACATCTGTTTTGCTTCATTTCAATACTCAATCCCTTCTCCAAAAGTTGACCCACACTAAGCAGATTTTTTTAGTTCAGGAACATAAAAAACATCAATAACTATATGTATCACTTCATTAATGACAAGTTTGATAGTACCCTTCCCATGTACCTTTAACGCATAATTGTTTCCCAATTTTACTATATCAGAGAAGGATGAATCAATAAAAGAGAACCAGTCTTCTCTACCTGTCATGTGATTGTTACAGCCTGAATTAATAAACCACATTTCTTGTTCAATTGACCTTTCTTCTGTTGACAGTTGGGCCATGAGTAGAACTGTTTCTTCATCACCTTTAACATAATTTGCTCTATTGTTTCGTATTTTCTTTAGCCACTCACTTTGGAAGTGTCCGAACTCGTGATAGTAATAGCATTCTATTATTGTTTTGTCTATGGGTTGTCTTCCTCCTCTGCCTCTTCCTCATCCTCGTACAGCTCCACCTCGAAATGCCATTCTTCCCAGTCCACAACTAACATTCTCTTCATCTTGTGCAGCTTTAAGAACTTGCTCCTCATGAGAATTATGCCCATTCATTCGTTGTTCATGTACTAGAAAACTACTTTGTAGTTCATATATAGTCATGGAGTCCAAATCACGAGACTCCTAAATGGAGCATACTACATAATCGAACCTCAAAGTCATTGAACGAAGAATCTTTTCAATGATGTTAAGGTCAGACATGGTTTCACCAAGCACTCTTATTTTGTTTGCAATTAGAAGGGTTCGAGCAAAGTAGTCATTGATTGACTCACCGTTCTTCATTTGTAGAATCTCCCATTCTCGTCGCAGGGCTTGTAGTTGAGCGCATTTTACTCTTGTCGTGCCTTGGAACTTCTATTTTAATGAGTCCCAAACTTCCTTCGACGTCCCCTTTTTCAAAACTGTTTCAAGCACAGTTCGATCAATGACTTGAAATAGGTAGTTTTTTACCTTGAGATCTTTCAACTTCAACTCCTCCAGTTATTTTTTCCCAATCTCTGGTATAGACTCATCAATATGTTGAGGAATCCCTGGATCTATGAGATTCCAATACTCTTTTGACCTAAGAAAATTTTCCATGAGCATTGCCAGTGGTCATAGTGCTCATTCAATCTTGGGATGGCAGGTTGCACGAAGTTGCTATCCGTATTCGCCATGGAAGTCTGTTGCTTCTTTGTTTTGGATTCTTTGGATCAGGCCCCGTGATAGAGCTCTAGTACCAGTTGTTACTTTTACAAAGGAATGGTTGTGAAGAAAACAGAGATTACTGTAATAATTCTCATCTTATTCATCAAAGTGAGAAGAGCCAAGTTTATAGAATTAGCTTTTACAATTGATGCCTTAAAAATAGGTAAAACTACCCTAAGAAATAGCATGACGAAACGAAATTCTTAAATATGTGTAACAGAAGTAAAACAAACTGTAGAAAAAATATCTGCTTTATTCTGACACAATCTACAAAAATAACCTTAATAACATGATATTGAAAACCTAATATGTTGTGTTGTAGCACAAAGCTTCTTTTACACTAATACAAGTAATCGTGGATTCTTGGATAATGTAAACCAGGTTTAAGAACTTGTATTCAACTTTTAGCTTAAGAATACAAACATGCATCTGTGCAGATGTAAGTTATATGGATAGTTTGCGGACTTTTGTTGAAATGCCCAACTCTTGTTTAAATATTTCCAAATTTAAAAATCTAAATAGTTTCCAACAATGAGAACGAGTTAAGCCTAAAGTAAATAAATGACAATAATGAAAATATATTAAACAAAATATAATAACACAAAGGTAAAATTAAAAATATTTTAAATCAACAATAGGATGTCCTCAATCATTCTTTTTCATGTTTGATGTTCTTCCTAATTTTATTTATTGATATCTTAACATCTTCTTGTAGGGAAAGAGAAAATTTGGAAGCAATATCTTTGACATTAGCATTCCTAAAATGATTGTTGAGAAAATTGATTGAGTTAAAGAGGAGGATGAGTTGAAATTTCAAATAATTTACAAACATTTTCAAAATGAATGAAGATTTAACTTTGAATTAATAAATACTTTAAAAAAAACTAGTTTCAATTTCAATAATGTTTTTTTTATAAATCTTAAGAGATAGAAACCAAATTCGTTAATCTGATAACATTGACAGGTTGAAATTTGTTTTAATCGATTGAAATAATGTAAAATGAGTGACTGAAAAGATTTCAATCGATGGATTCTCAATTCATAAAATCAGTTAAAATGACTTTTTTTAGTGGTTCTAATCTATTTCTTTACATTTCAATCGATTGAAATAGACAAAATTTGATTTTAAACAAAAGCTCCAAGAATTTAAACCTTTAAAACCTTGTTTTAATCGATTGAAATGTTTAAGCTTATGTTTCTAGCAAGACTTTAAACATTTTAGTTGGTTAAAATCCATTTCAATCAATTAAAATATTTTGAAAACAATTTTAGCACATGAAATATCAACATCAAGCATCACATACTCAAACACAACCTAAACCGAAGAATTATAAACCAACACAAGATTAATTACAAGATCAACTCCTTAACATATCTATCATCAAATCCAAGTGGTTTGGAGCATCACATCAACTCATTCAAGCTTGCTTGAATCTTCAATGTCAACAAATTCCCCCTATTTGATTGTAACAATCACTTAATCACTTCAACACATTTAGTTTATCTTCAATAGAGGTTGTAATTCCTAGAAACAAAAAAAAAAAAATCTTTCTCCCAAATTGTCATTATCAAATGTAATAAAAGCATAAGGCAAAACAATGATTAAAGAAAAGATAAAACTTAAAAACAAAACCAATATAGTGGCAGGTACAAAATGAAATCCAATTAAAGATATAAACCATCAAGCACTTATCAAAACACACACAAATAACAAACCTTCTTTTCACATAACAGGATCAAATCCTCTTTATTTAAGAAGAACATGACAACTACTACTCCCCTGAAAATAAACTTCCAATTAGTGATGAAGGCTAAACTCTTGTCCTCAATCTTTATACCTCTTGTATAAAGACCTTTATGTTGGAGATTGTGTCCTTAAAATAACTTTTATACATTTTAACTTTGTCACAACCACCACCAACATTAAAGTTCCTTTTTTATATCATTGTTTCTTTGACTTCATGACAATACCTTCAAACTTCACAATTCTAGAGAAAATCTCTACAAAGTCTAGATAGACCAATAAACTATTCATTCTCTTTATATGAGTGAAGGAAGAAGTCATGATAGAATTACAAGAACCACTTAGAATGGTGGAAATATATAATAATGCCACCCATACTCAAGAATAAAGAAACAAAAACAAGCAAAATCAAGATGAGGAAGCAAAGTAATTCATGATTATGTTGAGAAATATAATGAGTACAAGAGAAGGATAAATTGAACTTTTTATTCAAAAATTTCTTTGAATCAATGAATCTAAGAAATGACCATTAAACAAGTTTTTTAAGATGTTATAGCAATTTCTTTCTATTCAAGTCAAAGGAATAATATATTCAAAATAAGAGATATGTAAATAGTGTAAGGAAAGAGAATAACATAAGAAATTTATACTAGTTCACATTCCAAAAAAAAAAAAGCTACATCCAGTTGCTCAACACATTGATTAAGCTTATCCACTAAATTGAAGTTTTTAAATGCATTTTACACAAAAAAAAAATCTACTTCCAATTGCATTGATCTTTAATCTTACAAGTTCACTAGCTACATGTGAAATCTGGTATACATTTGAAATGAAGTTTGACTTTTCTTATTTCGGGGACCATTGGTATTCGTGAAATCTATGCAGAGAAATGAAAACTTTGGAAGCAAGGCATGTGTGAGTGTGAGGTAATGTGCATACGCATATAACATAATAATATTTATACAGTAGATTGCAAGCACAAGCACCTAACAGTAACATCGTCATCATCATCTTCTTCTAGAAACATCATAGGCTTGCAATCCATCTTCGATGAGTCACGGTAAGTAATTTTCTCCTAGGTTCACCACCAAGGAACCTTCCTTGGAAGTGAGCACTCTTCTTGAGTTTCTCTCTAGAAACTTGAGGAAAAGTTTGAAGTTTGATTGGAGCCTTCCGCTGCCTCCAAAATAAACTAGCCTTTGATACCAAATGATGGAAAACCCTTTTGGAGGCAACGAAAGACTCCGATCAAATTTCAAACTTTTCCTCAAGTTTCTAGAGAGAAACTTAAGAAAAGTACTCACTTCCAAGGAAGGTTCCTTGGTGATGAATCTAGGAGAAGATTACTCCCAAATTAAGTGACTTTAAAAGAATGAGAAGACAAGTAAAATGCATAGTCAAATTCTCATTCAATTTCAAAGTGATTACAAGAGTGGGGGTAGACTTTTAATTATAGGCTTAAAAGCTTCTAACACTCATTAGTCTAGGGAATGTGGGACTAAAATGTTCACAGTTCAACTGTACTTGTAATTTTTGTACATACACATGTCCCAAGTCCCATATTGCTTAAATCTTGCATTTTTCAAGTGTTTATAAGCTCAAAAACTACCTTGATGTATGCATAGTCATGTAGGCTTGTGGTAGGCTATGTTTGACTCCATTTTGACATCCTTAATTAATGTTTTGACTTCCTTAATGAGGAGGGTTGCACCTTAGGGCTCAAACCCTCAATCAGGCCCAAAACTTAGCCCACCTAAGTTTCTTTTTTTTATACAAAGGAAAATTTACTCCTATACAAAGGAAAGACTACTCCTATACAAAAGATTTTGCCCTCCATAAGAGAAGAGTCCTTTGAATCCCCTATTTCTCCTCCATTCTTCTAACCATGGACCTTGTGAGTGGCTTTATGTGAGGTCCTCCAAGTGATCCTCCATCAATGAACTTTGGCACTTTGGAAATTATTTGGCATTTAACAGAATCCATTAGCATGGTTTCCTCTGTAAAAGTCACATCTCATGACAGGTTGAACAGTGGCAGCTTGCATGACTTGAAGTTATTGAGGCAATTTCACCATCTGCTGATTTAGGTTTTCAATCTAATGTGAAAGAAGTTTGTCTTCAGCCAAAAGTGCATCTTGTGAATTCAACTCGAGCACTCCCTTCTTTTGTTGTGTAAGTGTTTTTCCATGATGACTCTCATATCAGTAGAAGTCATGAACTCAATGATAGTAATGGTTTCTTCTACAGTCTTGAATAATACTAACCTTCAAAAGAAGTGTCTAGGATCATATTGGTTTGTGGTTGGTGTTCATTATAGAATGTTTGTACCTAAATCTCCACTTCAAATTCATGATTAGAGCATTTTTTGAATAGGACTTTGAATCTCTCCCAAGCTTCACATAATGGTTCATCAACACCTTGTACAAATGTGGCTATAGCATCTTTTGCCTCAGTATTCTTTGATGGTGGAAAGAGACGAGCAAAAAATTTTATCTCCACATCCTTCCAACTGATCAAACTTTGATTAGGCTGTAATAGCATCCATGCCTTTACTTTCCTGTATAATAAGAATGGAAATAACCTCAAGAAAAGTACCTCTTAATCTACTCTTGCACCCATTGAACCACACAACTCATAAAAGGTGTACAGATGAATATATGGGTCTTCATGATCTACACCTGAAAATTGGTGAGAACTTATCAGTTGTAGCAAAGCATGTTTAATCTCTACAATTCTCTTATTCATTGTTGACCTCACTATACTGGTGAAATCTCTAGGATATGTTTCTTCTCTAATTCTGATTTTGATTTTGAGCTTGGTTTGGTTCAATCATCTCTTAAAAATGTTGCGGACTTTGAGAAGAGAATTGAGGAATTTCATGTTGGATTATTTTTTTAACTTCTTGATTAAAACAAGTTTCTTCTTGTTGTTCTTTCAATGTTTGGATGTACAAGTAATGGATACGAAAAAATGTCTTCTTGGTACAAATAGACCCTTGCATGCACAAAGAGTAGACAAAAACCTAAAACCACAAGTCAGTCTCACAAAAGAATTACCTACAAAATTAAAGTTAAAAATAACAAAAAATAAAATGAGTATAAAAAAAATAAATGCACAATTGTTATGTATTGAAACACAATCCCTAACAACGGCGCCAAAAACTTGTTAGCGAAAATTTGCAATGATGACAAGTGCACCAGTCGTAATGTAGCAAGTGATTATCGTTCTTCCCAAAGAATTTGTGTAATATAAAACAATTATAATAATTTCAAATTCAGGACGAATTCAAAATTTGATAATTAAAAGGATAATTTTTTTTCTTTTTATCAACAATCAAAGGAAGAAAAAAATTTAACAATAATATGATAAACTTGCTAGGGTTAGATCTCACCAATCTTCACTCTCATGTATAAAAATAATTTATCTTCTTTTTTAACAATCATCAATGTCAATCCATGAAATTACTCAAACCTGATTCTTCAGCAGATGATTATGAGCATTATCTACTAACCTTCAATTCCTTGATCAATTATATAGGTGAATCTTGCATAGACACAGAGATCTGAATGACAACAAATGAATTACGCTCTATTCCTGGACACGAGCTTTCATTCAATAAATTAATTTGGATCTATATTCAAAAGATATTTTTCAATCCCCTTAAGGGTTCACACAACAAGCATAAGCACAAAATTAATGAATTGATATATTGAAATAAAAACATTTATTATAAGACATAATTAAGCACAAATATGATTACATGAGAGTTCAAAAGTTTTAGCCTAACCCTAACAACAAATGATTTAACTCCTCATAGGCATGAGAAAACCAAACATTACAAGAAGAATGATGGAATAAGATTACTCCAAAAAAAACCTAAAGATCCTTGAAGAGTCAATTTCATTCTTTGTTCTAGCCAAAGATACCTAACTCTAAGCCCAAAAGTATATTCAATAAAACAGGAAATTCAATGCTCGTACCCGGCTCAGAATGTTGCCCCACTGGATTCTGTTACTATTCCACTACTGGGCCAACTTGCGCCCATGTTTTTTGCCAGGTGTCATCGCTGCTTCTTGCCTTTTTGTTTTCTCTGAAGTGGGCTCATGTGGTTGAATTGGGCTTTGCTTTATTAGCTTTTTTTTCTCACTTCTTCAAGGCTTCAATCCTAGTTCTTCTCATCCAATATTTTCCTAATCAGTTTCACCAAAAATAAATTGAATTAATATCAAATCTTTATCTTGACTCTTGCAATCAGTTATTATAAAAACTACTTAAAATTGAGAATTAAACAAGTTCTAAGTGTAGAAAGAGTTAATGTTTGAACTAAAACTGTATCAATTACATCATATAAATTTGTTCTATAAATTATTTAAACCTAACACAATCAAATTTATTGTGAGAAATATTACAAAAGATTTGAAGGAGATTTAATCTAAATCAAGTAAGAATTACAAAAGATTATCTTTGTAGAAAGTTTGAAGAATATCTTTGTAGAAGATTTTATCAGATCTGAAGAATCTTTGCAACTAATTAGAAAAAATGAAAAGTGAGAAAATATGCCTAAGAAACCAAATTTAACCAACAATCTTAATTAAGGTCTAATTAATCGTGATTGAGTAAATTTTATTTAAAATAGTTGATTTATTCTTAATTATAGTCTAAGAAAGTCAAGGTTAAACACTATAAGTGTGAATAGAAATGTAGTCGTGAACGAGCTTGAATATAGACATTACATTAAATGCACTTCATGCATCTTTAAATGCTCTTTTACTTTGTGTAATATTCTCTACCGCTGTAGTACTAATCTCTATAGGTAGCATAGCCTTTTTCACCAATTTATGATAAAAGTGAACAGCGTAGAGGTCAGACAACTGAGCGAGAGTTGAAATACTCTTTATGTCATGAAGTTGTTGAAGAAGGCATTTTTAGCTCTTTTCCCAATAGTTCATTTGATGTTGACTTGTACTTGGACTTGAACATATCTCTTTGGTTAGACAAAACCAATCAACATTTTCTGCAATAATAGAATAAGTGTACATATGTTTGAGTAATGTGAGGTTAACTTAATATGTACACGTATTGTCTAAGCATTAAATACGCTTATCAACGTAAAGTAAAGACTACACAGTGTTGTATCATCTGTCAGACGAATCACTTGTGTCTTACATAATCTATTTAAAACAAATCTCTTATATTTAAGTGCTTAGTCAAAATCATAGGGTGTTGGACTTTTCTTTAACAATCTCTCCCCTTTTATGGTGCTTAAAACAATAAAATTTAAAACGTAATATTTTTACAAGCAGGTTCAACATATCAAGTTTTTACAAAGATATTTTTCAACATCAAACTTCTATATAAATAAAGCATATAATAGTGTGAGTTTTATGGGATATCAAACTCGTTGAATCATAAGCTGGATTCTCATTGGAACCACCATATCATACAATCTTTTGTCATTTGAGCACATAATAAATTCATATTATAATCATATATATTTATAGATTTATTGTTTTGCTAAAAAGAATTATCAGATTTTATCGCTTAGTCTCTTATAATATAAGCATGGAAACAAAAGAATATAGAAAAAATAAGTAGGATAATATCTTTTTCTTGTACTTGCTCTCCATTTGGCGTGTACTATCCTAATCTTCATATTGCTTCTTCTTCAGTATGATTCTCCCCTTGAATGCAATCATCTTTTCTTAATGTATGTTTTCCCATAGACCCTTTTTCTTTTGTTTGATCTTCGTCAATGCATACTTATCCCTCACTACAAGAAAAATCGTATTTACCTATAGCAAAAATTCATATGTAACAGAAAAAAAAATAGGTAATTATATCTGTAGATAAATACAAAAGTACTTTTCCTACATGTTATTTATTATTACAACTTCTTCTTTTATTATTATTATTATTATTATTATTATTATTATTATTATTATTATTATTATTATTATTATAAACACTTAATATTCACAATTTGTTGTGAGAGGAATTTAAGCCTGGATCCTTCAAGCATGCATATGCAAGTTATTACTACTACACCAAAATTAACTTTGTGATCACATATTTATTATTATTTTTTCTTATTATGACTATTATTATTATTACTATAACTATTATTATTATTATTATTGTTAAGAATAATATTAATCATATTAATAATAATCATATTCATCACAATATTAATGATATTAATACCATTAATATTAATATTATTAATAATAATATTAATATCATTAATAATAATATTGATTATAATAATAAATAAATAATAACACTAAAATAATAATAATAATAATAATAATAATATAATAATAAATAATAATTTTATAGATTATGATGGGTATGTAATTACTTTCAGATTTTTTTATAGATGAAATTTGTAGGTATAGATTTTTTTATATGAAATAAATTTATAGATAAAATCTATATCTAATGTTAAGTTTACCTAGGCATAAAGTTTATACGTAATAATATGTAAGCAAATTAATTTTTTTTTTTGTAATAACTCTAAATTGTATGATCTCAACAATCAAATCAGAAATATAGTGTGTTGCTCAAGACAAAAGATAAATGAACAGGTTGACAATATCACTGTGAAGGCACGTAGAGTCGAAAAGATATAGAAAGCAGTCTAAATAATTGATCTTGTGAAAGAGAGAATGGAAGATGCCCATAAGGGACTCGTGGTAAAGTATGGGAATGAGCATGGAACTTGTCTTGAAGAGATAGTCTAGAAGTGAATGCAGGATATGCATATAAACATTGCATACATATGATATCTTGAGAAGATCAATTTTCTCGTTTTCTTGTTTACAATAATTTCCATTTCCATATGTGTTGGTCTGAGTTATAAGGCTTAATTCCCCTTTACCAAAAACAAACAATTGCTCAAATTAGAAATTGTTAAACCATAATTTCTCAAAGCGAAATTAAAACAATTGAGTCACTTTCCCTTCAAGAAAATATTCAAAAAATAAACTTTAAAAAGAACTAAACTATTTTTCCAAAGAAAATACTTTGGATGTTAGATTCCCTGTACGTGATACAGAAAATCATGTATGTTCTACGTATATAAAATTCAAGCATATAAACCCTAGGTCTAAGAGAGATGTCTCAATACTGTGACCATATCTGTTTAAACATTGGGCACCCATACCTCTTCCAGAATTGAGAAAAGAAAAATACTAATTTGACCTTCCAATAATTCTCGAGATGATACTTTTATAATGGATCTCTCTGTCCTAAATTTTTTGTCCATGATCGATTATTCCTTTCATTTCAAAGCAGACGATTCCTTCAGTTCGTCTTTTCTGTTATCAATGATGATTTCTCTACCAACCCTTTCCTTTAGAAAGAAAAAAAGAAGTACTTGCGTTCTTGGCCCACCTTGGTGGCTACGACCCTATTTCAAGTCAATAGACACTTCGAATCCATACGCCCTCCGCCGTTTCTTAAGCATAGATAGTTTAATAATAAAACACTATCAATCATTCATTTGATTCATTTCACCCTTTTTACATGAATCATGATTAGCTGCCATCTTAAAGAAAAATGCCAAGAGCCTAAAGAAAGACCAAACTTAATCTAATCTAACTTCTCCAATATCTTTCTTTTTTGTGTTTTTCACTGGAAAGAAAATTTGAAAATAGATTCATCCAACAAAGTCTTCAGAATGAAAGGAATGTCTTGCTAAAACGTCTTGTGCAGAACCCAACCAACTCAGGCTTATACGGCAAAAAGGACTTTTTTCTATCAATCATTCTCAATTCTCTGTTCCTAACATATAAAGCCTCGTGCGCTGTCACCGCCGCTTTTTTCTTATCAGCCAAACCATTAACTCTCGGTTTTCCGGCCACCTCTATGCTCCACCGCTCGTTCACCCTTTTCTTCTCCGACGCCGCCGTCAGGAACAGAAACGACTCCTTCCCCTCGCTATTGCTCCGCCGAAGCAAATCAAGAAGCTTCCACTTCTTTGAGCACGACCCCGTCGAATTGCTCTTCTTGCATTTTCTCGGCGAATTCGGCGTCCACACGCAGAACGTCTCCGCCGGAACCCCCTCCAAGTCATCCGCCTCCGACGACGACGACTCCGACGGTGGCGCCGGTAACGGATCGTGCTCGCTCCGGCGAAGATCCTCTCCTGTGATAGGGAACCGGAGGATCGCCGCGCCGGAATCGCGTCCAGCGGCGAGGCTGCTCCCGTGGTGGCTACCGGGAATCTTGCTGTTAAAAACAGGAAAAAACGCGTCGCCGAAACAGGCTTCGTCTCGAAACGCAGCAAACTCGAAACTTGTGTCGTCGTTTTGAGTGGTGTTGTGATCTTGACTATCGATAACGGCGAGTTGAACGGTGGAGTAGTAGTTGAAGCTTGGACACGTCATCGAATCTAAATACTCTTTGTCTTGCTCTTTCTGCATTTTTTCAGTTCGGAGCACAACTCGAAAACTTCGCTTTTTGAAACTGTTTTTCTGATCTCTGGCTTTTCGTGCTGATTGAGAATGATAGCAGAATAGCCGTGGACTTTATGTGTATTTATAGGTGGGAGAATGAATGTGGAAAACAACTAGGAGAAGTCCGGGAAGTTCGTAAGGTATTATAATAATCATTTCAAGAATACTATGTTTAATATTTAAAATACGTCAGGAATGATGTAAATGAATTGCTGTTAACCATGCAAAGAATGTATTGTGATTGTAATTATTAATTATCATTTATTATAAACTTTTGAACAAAAGGAAACTAGTTCAAATTTAAATAGTATTAATTTAATGTTTAAACCTTTTTCTTCGAGCAAATGTACAAGGAGAAAAAAAAATAGTTTATTAGAGTAAGAGTCATAAATTTGAGTGAATACTTACCTAAAAACATACAATATTTAAATTTACAGCGTTTTTACTATCACCTTTCCTATTAAAATTAATAGTTATAATTAATATTATTTTTACCAATAATAAGCTCCAATTGTTTGAGGTGTTTTAAGGTTGAAAACTCTTTTACAGTAGTATTTGAGTTTTCCTGATAAAACACAGAGTAGAAATACACACATAGAATATCCAACACTTAAACTAAATTAATTAGAATATAAAAATAATTATAATAAACACTTGACAAATAAATATAAAATTAAATGAATACTTCCTTAAAAGGAGATTGTATTTATAAGTGTTTAAGACTCGTACAAAAATTGATATTGAATTCTTTCATGTTATTCAGACTCATCATGTATATTTAATATTATGTCATGAGTTTTTTTATTTGGAATGGTTTCTCTTTATATTTATATACTTGATAGTAATATATATATATATATATATATATATATATATATATATATATATATATATATATATATATATATATATATATATATATATATTATTTGGATGAGTGCTACTCGTGTAAAAAATGAATAACTTCGTAAATACATTTATCCAATACAAGAATGTATAATCAATACGAAGTGAGGGGAGAAACATTTTATTTACAATTTAGGAGATCGAAAGAGGCTAATGGTGGGTAGCCTTGAGAGATGCGACAGTGAACGAAATCCTGAAGATTAGGTATCAAGGGTAATTTTATTGCCTTTATTTTCTTCAACTAAATAAAAGTTAAATTTTAATAATTTTCTTTTCACTATACTTTGATTCTTTCATTAGAAAATTGTTCTTCCTTTGATTTGACGCTTTGTTTAGTTTTCAGATTTCCACTGTTCATATATATAACTAGATTTTGTTTTATGGCGTTTCTTGATTCACACGTTTTTCTCTCCATGTTTGCGTATGTGACTGCGTATTCCTCAAGTAAATATTTTTTTTTCTTTCATTAGTTTTTGTCGCTATATTTTTCCTCAGCTTTTTGTAACTTTTGACACACTTGAACAAGATCATGCGAGGAAATTAAGGGAGAAATAAAGATTGTTTGCGTGTGGATATGATGTTGTTTTCTTTTTCATGTCCTTCTGTCCATGTTCGGTGTTATGGTCATCCACATGAAAGGGCATAATAATGAAAATCACATTTTGCTTTTTTCTTTAGGTCACAAATTACGGTTTACTTTGTTATTGGGGAACAAGACAGCCAATGATGGGTTAAAAATGTCCATGGATTCTATCTTGGATGTTCATTTATGTGATGCACCGGTGTTAACCGTTAGATGAGTTAGAAAAAAAAAATGGACGGACGTAATTAATGACAGGAAACATACCAGTAATTTGATAGGAAATTTGCAATTTGCAATTTAGTCCCAGCATAAAACTATAATTTTCATAGGAAATTTTCATAAACTATAATTAACAATGTTTTAAATATGAAAAATATGTATACTTTGTAATGCATTTTTAAAATATTTATTTTTTATTTATATAATGAATAATTATAATATAATATTTTTTGTCTTTTTTAGTCTATTTTATTAAAATTTTATATCAATTTATATTAAAATTGAGACAGCACTAATTAATTTTAGTTTACATTATATTATTTCATTTATTATCTAAATTAATTTTAATTTAATTTATTATTTAGAAAATAAAATATACATTTATCATTATTTTACTTTTTAATTAGTTAATAAATTCTTATTACTAATATTAATTATAAGTATTAATTTAAAAAAATACATATATTTTTTAATAATCTTAAAAATTATTAATGATTTAAATAAATAAATTTAATTTTGAAATTTTTTATTTAAAATTTATTAAATATGATAAAAATAGAAATCCTCTCATGAGTCACCAATTTCCAACAAGAAAATCTAAACAAAAGTAAATATTTACCTTTCATGTTTAGGACCCTAACAGTCTGATTTTATACCTGTGAGATTAATTAGGTTTATTTTTGTAAATAAATGTGATATGGGTATATTCAAGGGATTTTACTTTTATTTTTATTTTGAGTTTATTCAAGAATAAAGTTTCTATTAGGTTAGCTGCAATGGCCGACCTTTATGAAATATTTTAGAAATGTTAATTTTTTGTATAGGTATTCACAAAATTTGGTGTATTAAATATATAAAATATATTAAAATTAAAAATATATTTTTATTTACATATTAGATTATATATTGTTGTTACCACGATCGATATTCTTTTCCGACTGCGAGCTTCACGTTTGTTACCCTTAGTCTCGAGATCTCTTGCTTCCGTCAGTCTACTTTATTATCACTGTCTTGGGAGAATTCCTGCATGCACTTCGACGCTCAAGTCAATATTAGGTCCAAATGCACATAGGATTTGGGAACAGATTGACATTACCTTTCCTCTTGGTGCTTGGCCTTATTTATAGGTTTGTAATTGGGCCTACTTGCAAAGCCCATAGCCCATGTGCTAACCTTCTCTGATTACGTCTCTTAATTGTGTTTAGGTTGTAATCATCTCCTTTAACCATCATTATTCGATTTAGCTTCAGCTTTCAATATGTCTGTGCGGCCGTGTACATGACGATCGGGTTAGTTGGTTTGGTTATTTAGTGTAGTTTCCTAGATGTTCACTTGACGACATGACTGGCCGGCCAGACCATTTATTGACTGGTGAGCATGCTCAAGGAGTCGTGTGGGTCTGCAAATGCCTACTCGGGTTCATATTGGTCGGTCTTACCTGGTCGGTCCGTATTGATATGGTACATTATGCCCCCCAAGTCCTTGAAGACCTATGGTCTGAAAAAGAATGATCTTTTTGTAGCTGTGGGAACGGGGTTACATTGGGCGACCGCGTTGTGTATCGATGTTGACGGTTGAGGTGATAGCCTAGGTGAAGGGTTGTATTTTGGAGGGAAAATAAAAATTCAAAAAATCACCTTGTTAACTGTGTTGATGTGACAATCTTCTCGATCTTAGTCGTTGCTTGGAGTTCGATCGAATGGCTAGGGTCGCCTGTGGCACTGTTGGCAGGTTGCTATAAATACATGGGTGTCACTGTCTTCAGATCTTCACTATTGTAATTCTTACTCGATCCGTCCACATCTCGATTATCACTTTCTTCTTGACAAGGTAAATAAATGTCTTTATCCGGTTCCGACATGTTCACGGCCTCAGAGTCTTTGGGTGGGCTATCGCTTTAACCAAGCGGGCTACTCTGACCGAAAAAAGAGGTTAGTTCTATTAGCGGTTCTTTCCCCAGTGATTCGTCCCCTAGGTCCAATAACGAGTCGGTCAGAGCCGAAAACGAAGCTAGGGTCTTAGAGTATTCCCTTGTAAATAGTAGGCTAGGTGAGGGTGACGGCAAAGCCATTCTTCGCTTAGATGACTGGGTCGATTCTTACACTAGGAAGACTATATCCATATTTAGGACATCGTCTGCATTAAGGCATTTTGTAGATAGCATAGATATTTTGGATTCATCCATTCCTGACCACACACTCTCTCTCTCCGTCGATGCTCCGCCTACAATCGTGTGTATCATGGTCGGGGATCATCCCCTGTAGAATTCTTCTTTATGTACTCTAGAATAATCCAAGATGCACACGTTTGACTTCCTTTGGACGAGTTTGCAATAGGGTGTTGAAGGCTCTCAATGTATCTCCGATGTAGTTTCATCTAAACAGCTGGGCTTACCTTAGGGCATTTTAGTTGGTATGTTCGGCGTTGAAGTTGCAAGTTACCTCGACCATTTTCTTGCACCATTATTGCACTCAGTTAGGGAAGATGGTCGGACGGTTGTCCCTCGTGAGTCAATCCAAGAACCACTTGTTCGATTCGTACACATAATCTTATAAAGACTTTAAGGAGGGCTTTTTTAAGGTCTTGGTTGAGGGTGAGGGTTGGTCATACGATTTTAGTGACGGGGAACCCAAATTTTCTTTTTATTGGACTAGGGAACTAAAGCGTTATGGAGTTTGGCCGCGGTCGAACATGACGAAAGATGATTTGACAGCCATAGTCGTCTCGACCAGCTTCCCCATCGAATTCCCACCCGAAGTCTCCTTGGTACCTTTTCGTCGAAGGATCGGAATCATAATATTCTCGATATATTTTTCAACTTTGTAACTCACATTTATTTTCGATCGGCTAGCATTTATATTTGATTTCAGTGCAAAAATTATCGTTGCCATGGGTCCACTTGGGAATAACAACTTCTTCAAGAACATGCTGAAGAAAAGGCAGGAAACTCTATCCGATAAAGGCAAAGAGGGAGTTGGCCTGACGGACAAGGGGAAAAATATCACCGGTTGTGGAGATAAGGGTAAAACCATGGCTGACGCTCTACAAAAGGGTGATGATCTGGTGACGATTGTCATCCCTTCGGACCAGAGACCCCCCTTCGATTCTGGGTCCCGCCACAAGAAGAAGAAATCAAAGGAACACCACTCTTCGAAGCGAACCTCTAAACGCTCATCTTCCCACCGATCACCGAAACGTCTTCGCCCCTCAACTACCTCAGTCGACTGCTCTTCGATGCTGGACTTTTTAAACTGCGGAATCATGATCTCAAATAGGGTTATGTTTGAGCTGAGCGATTCCGAGAAGGATCCGTACACGCCTTCCTCTCCCGAGAAACTTAATAATGCTTTCTTGGAACTCTGTTCTCACACCCTTCTCATTGGTCGGAGCATGGGTGCATCGCTGATCAAAAAGAACTCTAAAAACGTCGAGTCTTTGAAGACCCAGTTGTCGGAGTTGAGTACTACCTTGCAAACGGCTTTGGCTGCTAACGTGAAGTTGTCAGACCAAAACAAAACCCTTATTTCTGATAATGTGATCCTCTTAGACCAATCTCACAAGTCTAAGGTAGAGGCAACATCATGGAGGGAGTGTTGTGCCTTGTTGAACGACAAGAGAAGGAATCCTCCACCCGAGTGTCAGCCATTTAATTGGAGTTAAGCACCTTGAAGGACCAATTGAACAAGGAACGCGAAGAGCGAGTCGTCTGGAGAAGAAGTTGTAGGAATGTCAAGACTATGTTATCGAGCACCACAACCTTAGGTTTTCCAAGGCGCTCGAACAGGCTGCTTACTTCTACCAGATCCCGTTGAATGAGGGGAAGTTCGACGCTCGAAAGGAGTTTTATAGGGGCGAACTGATGGCCCTCGAGGACATCTCGAAAGAGGTCGAGGAGGATGCTACTAGCGACGCAGGAGAAGAAAGCTCTCCTCATGTGGAGGTTGTTAATATCACGCCCAACTGACCGGATAGTTCGCAATCTAATTTTTTTGTATAGGGGTTAAGACATGTATTGCCGACGATTCCCCTTTTTTGTGAACTCGACGGTCGTATACACCTAGAGTTAGTTGAACAATTAATAATGTTGTTATTGTAATCCACGATGGGTGCCAAAATGTTGTTATTGTAATCTGAATACTTGTTACCCTTTTTATCGTGATTGTTATCCGTATTTCGCTGTTCGTTTTTTACTTTAAGCGTTTTACGTCTATATTTGGTTAAGTGTCTTAACACTTGGGTGTTTCATTAACCGTTTACCGTATGGCCGAATGTCATTCGTGAATGATTGCTATTTGAATGAAAGTAATATAACGAGGTATGTGGTGTCTCAGGAGGGATTCATTCTGAATGAAAACTTCCTTCCCCGAGTACCTATGATCGATTGGTTAATGGTAGGGATTCACACGGATGCAAAAACTTCTTTCACCGATAGTCATTAAGATAGGTACGCCTCACTAAAACCTCTGCGGTTAAAACCCTTAGGGAAAAAAAACCGTCGATAGGAAAGAGTGTGTCCGGTATTACAAATGATTTAGCTGAAATAAAATTTAAATGATTGGCATTCCATGTCCTGATAATAGGCTGACCATCTTGATACTCTACTTGAAGGCCCCATTGTGGAGTGCTTCACGTACTCTGAATGGTCCTTCCCAGTTCGCAGCGAACTTCCCAAAACACTGCTTGCATGCTTCCTCCTTTATCTGCGCTTTATCCCGCAACTCGTCGAGTAGATCCAATTCGATTTTCAGGCATTCTTCATTAATGTTCTAGTCTTGGATTTATCGTCGGAGCGACGGTTCGCCAATCTTTACCGGCAACATGCCATTTGTTCCATAGGTCAGGTTGAAAAGCGATTCTCTGGTCGAGGTGTGATGGGTACACTGGTATGCCCACAGGACTTCCAACAACTCTTCGGTCCACCGCCCCTTTGTAGATCCCAGACTTTTCTTTAGCTACACTAAGATGACCTTGTTCGCGGCCTCTGCCTGACCATTATCCGTTATCATAGTTTGGGGTATCCCGAAGCAACATATAATATTTTTTCACATGAAGTTCTTGACTTGATTGGTCGTGATCTTGGTCAACAGCTTTGCCTCAATCTAGTTTGTGAAGTACTCCACAACTACCACCAGGAACCTTTTCTACTCGGGGGCTTGCAGGAACGACCTGACTATATCCATTCCCCATCAGGTGAAGGGCCACAGGATGTTTATCGAATGAAGTTTCGTGGATGGCTGGTGTATCAGGGGACCATGTTCTTGACAGCTTTTACATTTCTTGACATATTGGTTACAATCTTGTCGTAGGGTGGGCCAATAATAGCCTGCCCAAAGAACTCAGGCCGTGAGGGTCCTATGTCCACAATGCGCATGGCAGATTCCATTATGTAGCTCATTCATGATATACTCTGCCTCTTCCTTGCCGAAACACTACAAGAGGGGGCATGAGAATCCCTTTTTGTATAGATCGTCCCCAACGAGCACGAACCTTGCGGCCTTCTTCACCACCTCTTTGTCGTGTGTCGTGTCTTCTCCCTTTGAAACCGAGGATAGGTTCTTTGCGATTGGCGTTCTCCAGTATTGTGGCATTCCTCCTCAGAGACGCTCAGGCTGGCTAGCATCAACTGGACGACTGAATCTAGCTTTCCCTTGCCTTTTCCCATGGACAGCTTTGACAATATGTCAGCTCAAGCATTATTCAGTCTTGGGGTGTGTTCGATCTTCACGTTTTTAAAGGCCAACTTGAGTCTCGTTATTACGTGGTAGTACTTCAATAGTAAGGGGTCTTTGACCTGGAAGCCATCGTTCACTTGACCAACCGTGAGTTGAGAGTTGCTCAGGCATAATAATCGTTTTACTACGACATCTTGAGCCAGTCGCAGACCAACTAGTAGAGCTTTGTACTTTGCTTCGTTGTTGGAGATTTAGAAATCGAAGCACAATGACTGCTCTATCTGTACTCCTATCCCTACCCCACTTCCTTTTCCGCTCGACGTTTTGTCGATGAACATCGTTCATTCCTCTCTATCGGAGGTTGTCGGCATGTTCTGTAGTTCGCAAGCGAAGTCTGTGAGACATTATGCCTTTATGGTCCCCCTTGGCTTGAACTAAAGGTCATATTCAGACAATTCGACCGACCATGTTATCATCCGACCGACAAGTTCTGGTTTTTGAAGGACCTTTCCTATAGGACAATCGGTTTTAATAATCACGGGATGACTTTGGAAATAGGGTCGCAATGGTCGCGCCGCGTAGAGTGGAGCAGGTGCGACTTTCTCTATTACTTGGTACCTTGTTTCTGGCCCTTGCAGTGCACAGCCGATGAAGTATATGGGCTGGTGCCTTTCCTTTTGGACGAGCGTTGCGCTAATAGCGTCGTCAGATACCAACAAGTACAACAATAAAATGCTTGTCGACTTTGGCTTTTCTATCACAGACGTCGTGGACACCGCTGCCTTGATGGCGTTAAAAGCCTCTTCACATTTGTTGTCCCACTTAAAGTTGTCTGCCTTCTGGAACAACTTAACTATCGGCTAGATTTTGTCAGTTATTCTTGGAAGGAATCTAGAATGGGCTGTCAAGCGTCCTACCAACCTCTCTACTTCCTTTAGGTTTTGAGGGCTCCTCATTGCCAGGATGGTGGGGTTGGCTTCTATGCCTCAGTTTGTGAGCATGAAACCTAGGAACTTCCCGCCTCCAACCCCAAAGACACACTTGCTGGATTTAACCTCATACGATACTTCTGCAGCTTGGTGAACGTTTCGGCTAGATCTGTGAGATGTTAATCAATTGTTGGGGATATAACGATCATGTCATCAACATAGACTTCCACATTGCTTCCTATTTGATCCCTGAAAATACGATCCATTATTTGCTGGTATGTAGCTCCAGCATTTTTTAGGCCGGAAAGAATAACTTGGTAACAAAAATTGGTTGTTTCCGTGATAAACGCGGTCTTTTCAACATCAGATGCGTACATCGGGATTTGATTATAGTTAGAGAAGACGTCTAGGAAACTCAAGACAGTGTGTCCTGCGACGTCGTCCACTAGCCTGTCAATGCTGGGCAGTGGGTAGGAATCCTTAGGGCAGCCTTTCTTCAAGTCGGTGTACTCCGTACACATCCTCCATTTTCTGTTGCTTTTCTTTACTAAGACTATGTTCGACAACCACGTTGTGTACTGTACTTCCTGGATGAAATTCGCCTCCAAGAGTTTCTGCACTTCTTCCTCTACGGCTACTCTCCTTTCTTCTCCCAATCTATGCTTCTTTTGCGACATGGGTCTCGCTTCCCTACAAAAGGAGAGCTTGTGGGACATTACGCTTGGATCCACACCGGGCATGTCCTCGGTTGACCAAGCGAAAAGATCTTGGTTGGCAATCAGGGCTTCCCCAATTCTTTTTACCACTTCAGGAGACAAACTGCCTCTCATCCTTGTATTTTATCCGATTTGTCCCAATTGCCACTCCACTGTTTCTTCTTTTGGTTTGATTATCGTCATCGTTTTCCCTTGGGTCCAAGTCGATCATGGCTACTACGCGATCGTCTGAGGGCCTTTCACGCGGTTGTTTCTGTTTTGAGGCTCAGACGGTCTTCAAGCTAGCGACATAACATTCCTGCCTCGTCCTCTGGTTGACATGCACCGTCACTATCTCTCCATGCTCGGAAGGAGATTTCATAGCAAGATGGGATGTGGAAACGATGGCTCCCAGTCTGTTAAGAGATGGTCTTCCCAGCAAAATGTTGTACGAGATGCTGGTGTCAATGGTAAGGTATCAGATTTTAACCGTCCGATATCGGTGGGCACCTTCCCCGAATTTTGTGTAAAGATCAATGTATCTTCGGGTATCTACTTGCTCACTCGAGAATCCCATTATTTTTTCTGCCATTGGAATGACGACTTCTTCTGCTATGCCGAGCTTCTTAAATATCTTCCAGTAGAGAATATCGACGGAACTTCCTTGATCAACCAATGTTTTCATTATTGCAAAGTTCGCAACCTCCACCGTAATGACCATAAGGTGTCAGGATCGATACCCTTGAAGTTGTTGTCTGTGAAAGTGATCAGGGGCAAACTCCGTTCGACGGAGTTGGCAGACTGTATGGTCCTTAAGTGTCTCTTCCTGGCAGAATATGAGACTCCGCCGCCCGCGAACCTGCCCGAGATGGTATTTATAACTCCCCGCAGAGGTGAGGCCTGCCTCTGTTGGTCGGGTGTATGCCTAGTATTTTCCCTCGGCTCTCTACGACCTTCTCCTTGTTGACAATCGTCCCTTACGCGACTTTAGGGCTCTTGTCGTGCTACGTATTGTCGAAGATGCCTTGCCTATATCAATTCTTCTATCTTGTCCTTCAGTGCCAAACATTCCTCCGCGGTGTGACTATAATTGCGATGATACTTGCAATGCTTGCTTTGATATGCATTCCATGGGGATAGGATCCTTCGAGGAGTCGGTAGGGTGGCGGTGTTGAGAGCTTCTTCCAATATCTGAGCTCGATTAGCATTTAAGGGTGTGTAATGTGAAAATTTTGGAACCCGCGGTTTCGACGGTCCTACTTTAGGATGTGTGCCCTCTGTCTGCCTTGGGGGCCTCATTTCTTTTGTCGAGGATTGTTGCCGGTACTCCTCCCACTGCATAAACATAGCGGCCCTCTGGCATAATTCGTCAATGTCTATAGTCGAGTTCATGCACAGGCTGTCCGAAAATGGCCCAGGCTTCAAGGCGGTCACTAGGTGATGCATGGCTACTTTCGGGTTCAGATTCTGGATGTTCAGTGCCACTTTCCTGAAACGCTCCATGAAAGCCCTTAACGACTCACTTCTTTCCTGTCGTATATTAACTAGGGCGACGAACATCATATGATGGGGTCTACTTGCGGTGAACTGAGCTCCCAACTTGGTTGTTAAGGTGTCGAAACAGTCTATTGAGTTATTCAGTAGCCTAGTGAACCAACTCAATGTCGTCCCTTTCAGCAAAGTGGGAAAAATCCTACATAGCATTGCGTCATCCGACGTATACATGTTAACTTGAGTCAGATAAGTGTTTATGTGCTCGTTCGGGTCTATCGAGCCATCATAACGATCTAGCATTGGTCCCTTCCAATCCGTTGGTAATTTGACCGCCATGATATCCTTCGTGAAAGGCTGCCTTCTATATGACAGGCCACAGCTAGTTCCACTCACAGGTGGTTTCGATGCGCGTGTACCCTGTGTGGGTGGTTTCGATACTGCGTCCCATTGGATCAGCTAATGGATCCTTCCGGATTTTCTCGCTCAGTTTCCACTCTCACTGTTGTTTCTATCCGCTGTCTGAGTCGAGTGTTCTCCTCTTGTTGTCGAGTGTTATGTTCTTTTAAGGATCTGATCTCATATGTACCCTTCCTTTTGAGGGTCTCCATTTCCCTTTGCAACTCTATCACCATCGCAATGGGATCCAGGTGGTTCTCTCGTGCTTCTTCTTGCTGGGGTATGTCTCCCATGTTCTTGGTCGTAACCATGTTGTGGGGTCAGAGTAATTGCAGCACTACGATGGGCGCCAAAATGTTGTTACAAGGACCAATACTCTTTCCCAACTACGAGCTTCACGTCTGCTACCTTTAGTCTCGAGATCTCTTGCTTCCGCCCGTCTACTTTGCGGTCACCGTCCTAGGAGGGGTTCTTGCATGCACTTCGACACTCAAGTCAATATTTGGTTCGAATGAAAATAGGATTTGGGAACAGATTGACATTACATTTCCTCTTGGTGCTTGGCTCTATTTATAGGTTTGCAATTGGATCTACTCGCAAGCCCCATGGTCCATGTGCTAACCTTCTCTGATTACCTTTCTTAAATGTGTTTAAACTATAATCATCTCCTTTAACCAACATCATTTGATTTAGCTTCAGCTTTTAATATGTCTTTGTTGTGGCCGTGTACATGACGATCGAGTTAGTTGATTTGGTTACTTAGTGTAATTGTCGACGTGCACTTGACAACATAACCGGCTGGCCAGACCATTTATTGACTCGTAAGCGTGCTCAAGGGATCGCGTAGGTCTACATATACCTACTTGGGTTCATATCGGTCGGCCTTACTTGGTCTGTCAGTACCAATATGGTATATATTCCGTCACTGGTTAGCTGAAAGAAATTGGATTAGTTGAATTCCAATTACTTTCTGAATATTCTGATTGAATAAAAGTATGTGGTTGGCATAGGTAGTGTATAACTTTTTTAGGTTCTATTTATTCCTTAAATGGTAAAATCGGTGATATTTGTAATTAATATATTATTTGTGGGTCTGATGAAGTTATTTAGATTGGTAGTGCTAGTAATACGCGAACTATGTTTGACAAAAGGGACCAATATGCAATTTTACAAAAGTTTTAACGATGTCGTATCAAACCAGAGGATAGTTTATTAACCTTCAATAGCAGGTAGTCAGAATGGTGCACCGGTAGAATTCACCTGAAAATATCATCATTCTCATTAATCTTTTTGGTTAAATGAAAGAGAGGTGCGATGCAATGATTAGGTTTCATCGTGTATGTGTAACGCAACACATGATATAGCATTTTCATGTTGTTTTCAGAGTCGATGATTAAGCTAAGTACAAATGTTTTGGTGTTGGTCGCGATTAATAATATTAACCAAAATTTATCACATAAATAATATGCCTGCCACACACCCTACAAACAAAATATAGCGTGACTTCTTCGAAAGATACATAGTCATCACAATATGGTTCCTTGCATTGTGCTTTTATGCAAAAGAATCTTGTTACTTGCCGTGACTCAAAATTTGTATGCTCTCTCTATCAAAAAGTCAACCTTTACATTATGTGCTTGGAGGAAAGTGGAAGCTTGAACAATATTTTCTAAAACAAATAGAAGATAAAAATAAATTAAATATTTCTTATAAATTAAAATTAATCTATATAAAAATTTATAGAAGATTCCACAAATTAACTTACAATTGGTTTGAACTTTTGAAAAATTAATTTCATTTTTTATTTTTTCTCAATCCAAAAGTTTTATGCGAAATCTATCTAAACATACCGTAATTATTATAATTTGTTATTCAATTTTTCTATTAATTGCGTTCTTTATGATCCTTATATTATCATTTTGTTTAGAAACCTATAAAACATTATATTACTCTATTTTCATTTCTTCACTGCCACGAGTACCATAGAGGAGAGACCTAATTCCACCACTGTGAACCCGATAATTTTTTCCGTATTCACCAATTAGTTCGTATACTTGTGTAAATTATTATCTAGTAGATTATATATATAATTATTGAATTAATTTTTATTAAAAAATTTTAAAAGAACCTAAAAATTCAATCATAAAGGTATTCGAGCTTACATTGTTAGTAAACATATAAATTCGAATTCTATATTCTTAAGTAATTGATGTAAGATATTTGATTAAGACAAACAATTTTATTAAGTAATTTGATTTACAATTAAATAAGGTTTTTTGTGCCATAAATGCTAAAGCGTATATTACTAATTTGATTTTGCAATATGTTATTTATCATATTATGATAAAATTGATGAAGTATATGAAAAAATAAACATAAAAGAAAAACATGAAAAATACTATAAACTTGTATAATTTGGGTAATCGCTTTGGGGAATCACCTATTCACAAAAACAAATGTTAAGAAGAAAAAGAAAGGGAGGAATGCATTGAAGATAATGGAGATGAAGATGAACAAGAGTTCCCGTGGGATCGTCGGATATCAAGAAACAAAACTCCCCTTGTGCCTGAAAAAAAGAAAAAGAAAAAGACGTAGTTGCCAAACGAAAATGAAAATGAGAATTCGACTTACTAGGACTAAATTCCCACCTAAACAGTAATCCGTGCTATAGAGGGAAATAATGTTTCTAGAGTTCTACTTGGGATTTTTTTTTCCAAAATCAGTGTTATTTGGGAAAATTTTCTCTGCATAAGACATACTTTTTCAGAATTGGATAGTTTATTACTGATTATTGGCCTACCTATAGTGCAATCCAATTCTTTTAATGATTTTGATAATAGAAAACATTAATTTTTTTAGACTGTAATGATTCATTTCTTTAAGTGAAGCAAATATGAAAATAGTTAACAATTTTTTAATAAATATTATCATTTATTTTAAAATTGTCCATTTATAAAAACTAGAAAATTAGTTTACAACGCTCTACTTAGCGTCCAAATGCATTTTTAATTGAATTGTCGAATGGAATATCAAAAGGCTCTGAATGAAAATTAATATAAATAAATGAGAATCTTTTGAGAATTTTATATGAATGACTCATATTATAGTGACTTTTTTTATTCGTCCAAATGTTTTTTTTTATAAATAAGCTTACCTATTAAAGAAAAAAATAATAACCAATTTAATTTATTTTTAAAAGAAAAGTGGTTAAAATAAGATGAAATCTTATTTTTTTTCTAATTAAAATTAAATAATTTATAAATAAAAAATCAAATACTCAAACTTTGTTTTATATCCATAATCATTTCTTTAAAACAAAGTTTCTGTTTTTTTTTTTTTAGATTTATCTATTAACTATTCATCTTTTTCAAGATCTGAACTTATCATAGAGAAACTAATAGAGAAAAGATGATATTCATTCGATCAAAATTTTATTCAAAATAAGTTTTAATTTTTTTTCTTTTTTCTTGAGTTGTTTACAAGAAGAGCAATCTCCATCCTTGGATTATGTCTTTGCATGTGTAGTTTGAGTTTGATGACTACAATTTTCTATAGATAGGTTTGAGCTTCCTCTATGAATCAAGGATCTTAGAGTTTTGTTAGAGTAGTTGGAATTTCGAATAAGGGAAGCTATCAAACTTTTACATCTTGTAAGAAAAATAGAAATGAATATTATGTTATTAACCCTAAGAAGTTAAAACTTGATTGAAATTGGTTTGAAAATGTATAATAATTATAGATTAAGGTTAAACATGAGTATTGAGATGGTTGAATTTGAACATATAATTAAAGTTTTAAAATTCGTTAGAATTTCAAATTTTTACACAACCATGCTTTTTTCTTTACAACTTATTTTATTTATGTATGTTTTTTTTTTTCAAAGTTACTAGGTGACCATTTTTTTCACCTAAAAAAAATCATTTAATTGAAAATACAAAAAGGTTTGTCAATTGGACAACCATAGATTTGTTAAGCAAAATTCGATTTAGTGAAAATTTGAGAGTTTTGATTGTTGGACGCTAAGCGAGTCTAGCTCTTTGGTTGAGTGAGCATAATGGTAATTAGGTGAATTAGACATGTTCTTAATTTGCTGAACGAGATAAATGGTGGTTGAGTGAACACAATGCTTTCTAGACTTTAAATATGTTTGTAAATGTTTTCAAATGCTAAAATTGTTTATATTTCACTAAATTATTATATTTTATCAACTTTTTGTGCTTGAATATTAATATAGTGTGATGAATGGTGAAATATTAATTTACACACACACATACACACTTGTATTTTATTTTATGATGGAATAAAACTTTTAGAATACTTTAACAAGATAAATTGGAAAATAAACATCCCCAAATCCAATAGACAAAGTATACTGCAATGGAAAGAATCAGAAAGAAATTTGCATAGCTTCGTCCACTAGATCTTAAAACCTTGATAAACCTTGATTGTGTATGACCAACATGAGTCTCTTCTAATACAAGGATATATTTGTACAGTACCAAGGTATGAGAAGTGTAGGCCCAGGTAATCTATCAAACAATATTGATAGACTAGAATTGAATAGTCTGATGAAGAGAAATTGACAGCAGAACTTAAGAATTTTGATGTATAATAGACTACTAAGTGAATATATTATATTAGACGAAAGGTTGTCCTTACACCATGTAACAAAAAGTCGTCTAATTTATAGTATATACTCATAGTTCTTCATTATTTTGATTTAAAGGGATATTTTTACACGTCTATTTGCAGCTACCGCATATTTAGGTACATCTATTATATTTAACTAATCGCATAGTGATTTTGTTTTGTCTAATGGAGCAAAGTTAATGAAAAGTACATTGACAGAATTAGATATATTTTATTAAGTTGAATCAATGATTCTACTGAGTACAAATAATGTGAAAACTTTTACATAATAGTTTTGTCTGATACACTAAGATAGAGGTTGGAGTACTTCGTCTCCTATGACTTTAAGCTACAGCTCCTCTGACCCAAAGGTGACAAAGGTCAGTCTTGATAGGGCCGAGCCTTTCTCTAGAGTCCTCCTCCTCCTCCTCTCTTTACTAGATCTTTCTAGAGGCTAGATTGAGACACCATCTCTTCACATGTGTCCTTCTAGAGTCTCTAGAAGATCTAAGCTACAACTCTCTGACCTAAAAGTGACAAAGGTTAGTCTTGATAGGGCCAAGCCTTTCTCCAGAGTCCTCCTCCTCCTCTTCCTCTCCTTACTAGATCTTTCTAGAGGCTAGATTGAGACACCATCCCTTCACATGTGTCATAGTTTCCAAAAGATTAGACTGAGACACCATCCTTTGAAGGATTAGCAGGTCTCCCCCTATTTTTTTCAGTTGTAGTTAATAGATCAAGAAAAACATAGGAAAGTGATACACACACATACATACATATGGAAATAATATTGCATTGATTTTCATTAAAAACTAAATAATCAATTTTCAAGAATACATCTTCATCATCTTCTCAAAGCATAATGCAATCGTTTCAAATCATTTGTAATATCTATTCCATATGTCATTTGAAAAAACTTTGGAAATAATACTTAGAAACTAATATTCACCAAACATTTGGATGAAAGTCCCAGGTCATTATTACTATCATTCTTATGATATTCAGTTATACTATCTTTACTCATACTGGAAGTCAACATTGGGAATGATATTGATAATAGTTAAAAAGACATTTGCAATGATTAGTCAAGATAAATGAGCATGTGCACATATCCAACATTTCAACTCATCTTAATCCACAAGGAATCAAATCCTCCATTGACAAACATGCATGCCAAACCAGTACATCATGATCATGAGACATTTCCCCCTCTCATAAAGGAAATAATAATAATCATCAGTAAAAGATTATCAATGATATTTTGCAATAAAGTTTTAGAGTTTCAAAAATATTTCACAATAACTTAAAGTTCAAAATGTTCAAAATATGAGTTATGAAACCATTTTAACTCAGGTAATGAAATATTTGGTAAAGAACCTAATTAAAATATGAGAATAAACCTTTAATAGATCTTGAGAAATATTTTTGGTTGTGAGGATTTAAGGTTACCTCACAGAAATACAAAACAAGATGCAATACATATGTTGAAAAATATGTAGGTAGAAGTTCAAGAGGGGGTGAATTGAGTGTAGGTAGTCGCTCTACTAGATTCTTAGAGATAAGTTTATTAAAATGATGCATATGTATATGAGCAATCATCCTACACCAGAGCTATGATGGTAAAGTACTAAAAAGGCATAGAAAGGGAAAGGACAAGAGTCAACCATCAAAGAGGTATACTAAAAAGGTTTATAATTCGTCTAACTTTACTTGTTTTGGATGTGGTACGCAGGGACATATAAAAGTGGAGTGTCTGAATCAGTCGCACAAAGATAAAGCCCCTGAGAAGAAGTATGGGAAGAATAAAAGGCATAGAAAGGCATACATTGCTTGGAGGATAATAATACTTCCTCCAGCTCTTCATAAAAAAAAAAAAAAAGAGGAAGCAAATCTCTGCATGATGGTTCTCATAGTAACCTTAAATCACACTGCTTTTTGTGTCATGTCAAACCATGATTTTATTAAAATCGAAATTTTGATCGAATCTGTGACCGATTCTGTGACCGAATCTGTGACCGATTTTTGTGACCAAATCTGTGACCGATTCTGTGACCGATTCTGTGACCGATGTTGTGACCGATTCTGTGACTAAATTTGTGACTAATTTTTCAGTCACTGATTCGGTCACTGATAGTGACCAATTTTTTCGGTCACTGATTCGGTCACCGATAGTGACCGATTGTTTTGGTCACTAATTGGCAATTTTCTAGTAGTGGTAGTAGATTTAGTTAAAGAGTTTGATCTTCCCCCCAAAAGGGATATAGAGGGGTAAAGGTTCTTTCTTTTGTTGTTGCATTGAACTAAGTCAGTGTCCTCATCTTAGAGAGGAGGAGTTGCCTAAACCTAAAGGAATAGTTCCTTGAGTCTAGTTAACTCGACAGCTTAACACAAATAACGTGCGAGCTTTCCTCGACTTGTTTGATCAGTTTTTGGACAGTGATTAAGAAAACCAGTGAGTTATTCAATTGCTTTAGATAATTACAAATCGATTTGATAGGCAAAACTGGTTTGTCAATAAAGAAATTTGTTAAAGATCAATTACACAATAAGTCCAAAACAAATAGTTGATTAAAATCCAATTTTAGTTAATTGTTTTTAATGCCAAAATCAAGTTTTAAGTATTGTCCAAAACCACAATCGACTATTTCTCAATTTTAATCAGCTATTTATACCAGAAATTCAATTTTAATGTATATTTGGCACGCGAATCAAATAGTAACAAAATCAAGGAGAGTACATAAGAATTTTATACGGGTTTACTCTTCATCAAGAGCTACATCCAGTCCTTTGCAAAGCTTTCAAAGAATTCACTAAAAATCACAAAGTTTACAATCAAGTACATAACAAAGACTCAATCTTGAACCCCACAAGATTGATCTAAACCTTGTGCAGAACCTTACCACACAAGATGCAAAACCCTACTACAATGTACAATGTAAAGTTATAACAAAACAAAATTACAATGAAATACAACACCAATTATACTCAAACACCCTATTTAAGTATAATGCAGCACAATATTCTATCAAAAACGAATTACAAACAATCAAGAGCACAAAACAATAACAAAACCAATCTCAAGACAATAAGAAACTCTTCCCTGTAATGAAAACCAGCTACAGAATGCTCCTTCCAATCAAATGCCAACAAAAAGCCACTCAAGAATGAGACTCAAGGAAGATCTTTATCCAATCTTGATCAACCTCTCAATTCTTGAAGCTTTCTCTCCAAATAACTCTCAAGTGAATGTTGGAATGACTTCTCAAAATTAGAAAATGACTTCAACCTTGTGAAAAGTTGTAGCGTGCAAGGTTATATAGGTGAACTCGTGTTGTTAAGTAAAATCAATTGTTTTTTTTTTAAAACAATTAGTTGATTTCACTTGAGTACAAAATCAGTAGACTGTTTTCTAGAAACAATCGGTTGTTTTTGTTTTGTAGTAAAATTTTTCACAAAATAAGCTTTGAAAACAGTTTTTCACTTGAGTAATTTGGAGTTTTCATGCATGCAATTGATAGGATGACATTAAACAAATGCAAACAACAACTAAAGACTCATTAATATAGCTGAACCTCGACTTCATGGGAAAGCTTCATCAAATATTCCAAAGCTTCATAGGATTGCTTCATCAAATCTTCAATCCATAGAGTGTATCCAACAACATATACATATCTCATTTCCCTTACCTCAGGAGTGTGAACCAGAGCTTCCCTCACATACGTTTTCTCACAAGTATTTCTCATTTTATTCTGTTATATTTTAGTATGATTTGTGGCTTCACAACTACTCCTATTTTTAGAGAAGTCGTGGGTAGTCATTACTCATCTGTAACTATATAATTGTAATTCAACCAATCCTTCAACATAGTTTTGATTTAGTTATAAAACGATAGGTACTAAGTGATGTGTCAGTGGTATGTATTCAGTCTTATCTATAGTATTGAATGCAAAAGAATATCTTTGTTCCCTAAGAGATAGTCCTTATCTCAATAGTTAAATATGTCCCATCATAGTAAAATTCTAATAATCATTCATAAAAGTAAGAACATATTCATATAGATTCGTCTAATAGTCTATAGTAAGGGTACTTCATTCGTCCAAGATTTTGTCTCATATTGTATCATCTATTGCAAAGATTATTGATCCTTCACCTAAACCATCAATAGAGAAAAATCATAAATTTATTCAATACTTAGACTATGGATAATCTTTCACTTGATAAGCTCTTCATCTTACGCACTCAATAAGACCATCTGATCTCTGTATCATCTAGTGACTTATTAGAATCATCTACCAAGTAGAAATCGAATCCTTTACCTAAATTACTGATCATCCATTTGTCTAATTATAACATTATATGTCTTCTAAATTTTGACATAGTTCATTGTATAAAACTATATATTGATTTATAACTTAACTATCCATTCTTCTTTTTGCTGAGCCAATAATCCTTCTTTATTTTTTACTTTGTTTAGTAATATATATTTTAGTACAAACTTATAATAATTATGATCACATAATATATATAAGATTTGACTCTTAAATTTTCAAATCTTCTTTAGAAGATTTTGTAAAAAATAGTTCTTTTTAATAATCATGTCATAGGTATAATTTTAACGATATTAATTAATTTATATTTCTAAGCTGTTAAGTAAATTCTATATTGTTTTGATAATATTACGCTTAAAATAAATTTTGAAATGTTATAACATTGATGTTGGAAAACTAATTATATTTTTCTTTTGTGTCTGTTGTAATATTATTACTAGGGTAAATAGCTGACCTATAAAAAAGGAAATGAAATACATTTAAACAAGTTAAATAATATTTAATTAATATATTATATTAAGAAAAGGAACTATGATTTATTAAAAACATTTAATAACATCAATGTGTGCAAATTAATTACATTTTATGTGATTTAATATGATTAATGTTTTTATGGAAAAATTTATTATAATTCAGAATTAAAAAGATTGATTGCAAATTAGATTACATATTTTCTGTATATAATATTGGACATATGTAATATAAATATATAACACAATATGAAATTATATTTTAAATTTTGTTAGAATGTAATTCTATTATATTTTTCAAAATTAAAGTTGAATTTCATCCCAAGGAAGAAGGTTGAACGGGTGAAGTTCTTGAGTGGATATGTTGGAAATGCATGACTTACTATCTTGAACGAAGACCCTTCCACTTATGGTTTATGCTTTCCTGACTTTGAATTTTGATGTTTTTGGACTGGATAATGCTTCTTATAGAAAGAAAAGTCTATGTTAAGAATTTTTTATTTTATATTTCTTCGTTAAAAAAATTATGTTAAAAATACGACTTTAATGAGTGTAACATTGATTTTTTATTGTAACGTCGTTAGAGTGGATTTAACCAATACTAATATTAAAAAAATAATATTTAATCTAATAAACACTTAATCTACTCTAATTCTTTTAAAATTATTTAATTATTTAAAAGTAGTGTGAATTAAGCTGATGATAATAAATAATATAAAATAAATAAATATAATAGTATCTTAATCTAATGTCCTTCTGACCAATGTTTAAAATGAATATTTATTAATTACATGTGTTTCATTTGACATCTCATTAACCAATTGTAATGAAATTTCTAATAAAAAGGCAAAATAACAATATTATATATTTATTCTAATTAGGGTCACCTATAAGTATATTTAAAAGTGGAGATTCTTTATCAAAATTATATATTCAATAAAGTAAAATCCATATTGGAAAATGTTTAATACTGAATAATCATATGAACTTATGACAACCTAATAGAAAATTAATAAAATAAAATGTGCAGCTCTTACAAGTTGATAAAACTACAACTTAAAAAAGAAAAGAAAAATCTAATTAAAAAGTCAACATGGCTTGAATTGATGGATAAAAAGGCACGGACATCAAAGTAGAATTTGTGAAAGTAATAAGGCACCCAATTAGAAGTAGCAAGTAATAATTCAACCAAGAAATGAGAAAAGGCAACATGCCATAAATTGTGTGCACACTTGATAATCTTATTTTTTTTTTAAAAGTATCATCTCAGTTTCAACTTCATTGCATATGCAGTTTTTTCCTTTCTCTCTTTTTTTTTTCGTATATTTTCAAATTTTATTAATTTCCCTAATCTAATAACCTCTTATTGTAACAACAGATCCTAACTTGAACCAAGTTATTAGATATTTGTTGGTTGAGTTTCATTATGTGGGATGTAAATTTATTGAAAGATCTCCTACAACTATCAATCCACCCATCAATAATAAGATTACATCCAATTTGGTCACCATCCAATATATGTTTAAGTACATCCAAAGAAGTGAAACCTGAATTGATCAAAAGGAAAATAGGCATGTAGTAATTATTGTTGAGGTATACATAATTAAAAAAAAATCAGTTTCCCATTTAATCTGTTAATCACACGAAGATTCAAATATTGTGGTAATGAATTCGTAGAACAAGTTGATATGATCAACTGCCTAAACCATAACATCTTTAAGAAAACATGCAATTTAATTGTTCAAGTACTCCCAACTGCACCAACACTAAATCTTTGATTTTGTAAACTTGGATTAGACAACTGATGCAAGACTACCCTAAGACTATGAACACATGTGCTCCATGAAGAATAATGTCTCCAATCATTCACTCCCAAAACTGCATTTCAGAATTATATATTAATTTAACACAACAACAACCAATTATTCATCCTCCCTATCAACAACACCCCAAATTAAAATTATACATTTTCCAAATTGCTTAAATAAACAGATTCATTAACAGGTTTGGTAAACCTTACTGAGTCCATTTGAGATTCCAAAATATAATACATTAAGGTTTGGACCAGATTCAAATAACCTTAACAGAAGTATTTATAGATTGTATGTAAATAACATTTTGAATTCAGAAACACATTGTGTTAGGATAATTTGGTTGCACACCAAAAGTAATATCAAATTAGGATAGTAGCCATTGTTAATCACCTTAGGTTAAAGTAATAAATTAAATTATATAACAATTTATTTACGTAATAATGTTTGGTGAAGTTCAATTCAAGTTACTTGCCAAAATTCTTTAACATGAACTTGATCATTACTCATGGAACTATTTTAAAATAATATTTTATTTAGGTGTTAATGATGGTGAAGTTCAAGGGTATAATGTGTATAATGTGGGTGATACATTTGAGTAGTTTTCATAAATATTCTAAGACAACAATTAACTATTTTTGAATTAACCTCATCCTTTTCTCCATTGTCTTACTTCAATTAAGTTAGTTGCTTGTTTAACTCTAGTGGTAGGAACTAATCACTACAAAAAAACAATGAAATAATATCGGTTGAAAACAGATGAAAAAGGTTAAAAGTCGATGCTTATGTATCGGAGTTGTGTTAGTCATGCAGCACATACTAAACTAGTAAAAGCTACTCAAAGTTAGTATCGGCTACAAAATGAACGCAAATAGTGTCGTCCAAACTATTGCTAAAATTGAAGCATTTAGCGTCAACAAGGCCGACACAATCTTGAAACTTTCGAAAAAAAAAATGAGTGGGTGTAACATCCCAAAAATGTATATTGTTTAACATACAGTGAATCCAACAAAAAGAATCAAATTTCCAAAATAAAGTCTACACTCTTTCACATACTCCTACATCTGCATTTATATCTGCTCATGTACATAGTATAATCATCGCAGTTTACAAAACAACAAGAAAAGCAAGGGTAAGCTAGTGAAAATAAAATTTTATAATATAATCAATACACGCAAAAAGAGCAAACCATATTAGTTATTCACAAGAATTTCTTAAAAGATTAACATATAAGTTTCAATACTAAATATATACAAATAGAACAGAATATCTCAGTCATAAGAATTTCTTTAAAGTCTAGCATATCAAGTTTCAATACAAGTTTTCTGTTTTCATTTCAAGTACTCATGTCAAACGTCATACATAAAGATCTCACATGAA
>Ga0209700_100864_pt1 | contig 61104 bp, 26 predicted proteins | sample SiratroredBW_FD_187528 | JGI IMG/M metagenome (GOLD analysis project Ga0209700, IMG submission 187528) | Root nodule microbial communities of legume samples collected from California, USA - Siratro red BW (SPAdes) (version 2) | ecosystem: Host-associated > Plants > Roots > Nodule | place: USA...
TTTTTTTTTTTTTTTTTACTTTTGAAGACAAACACGGTGAATGCGGTCATAATTGCAATTGCAGTTGCAGGTGCGGTTACGCGAGAAACATGGTGTTGCAGTCAAAACTGCGGTCCCAGAAAGACATTTAAAACCTAGAATTAAGATACAAAATCACAAAAAGATGTCATGTTCCTTAAGATCAAAATTAAGTTGAACTAACTAAAACATTTTTTTCAAAAGAGGGAGTTATGCTAGTGAAACAAACTCTAAAAGATCTCTTGTGGGTACACAATAAAGGGAATTATGAACTAGACAAACCAAAATATAGCATATATATAGAATGACAGAATATAGGCTAATGGGTGTCCATTGGAGGAATAGTTAATGAGCTCCTAGATCTACATTCAACCTGGTTGTGCTATAGCAACATGTATAACAAGTTTGGAGTCAAATAAAAATTTTATGCAGGGTTTTACAACAAGCAAAACAAGGGTTTTTGTGTGTTTATTGTGACCTTTAACGGTCTGAGTAATGAGTAGCATTGCAGAAAACGATAAAAGTTTGGCATATATACGAAAGGTGTAGAAGTAAATATGAGAATAACTAACAAAAGAAGCAGTTGGTGGCGGCGAGAACCAGAATTATTAGGCGGATGGATGCATCACAACCGTATCATGAGGCAGAGAAACGGAAGCATATAGTACCAATCTTGTTCGTGTTGAGTGAAGCATTACAAGGGCACACTATATGTAGAGCTTTTGAGGAGTTCAATGCAATGAAGGTAAACCAGAATTTATTGCCCTTATAAATGTCTAATTTACTCTCCGCAGAAAGTGGGGTTCAGTGTACTGTGACAAATTCTCGGACGTCATTTCTTCTAAATGCTATTACATTAATCCTCAATTTATAGGCTGTTTTTTAGGGTTTTTTTATCACATCATTTATAACGTTTTTTCCCTCTTTCTAAAAGTGGATGTACCATGATGATCTTCATTTGGTAAGAGAGAGTAGGTTTCATTATAGTAGTTCTTCTCCTCTAGGCAAAATATTTATAAGTTCTTTTTTATTTTAATCGGCAAAATATTTATAAGTTCTTATTTGTGGTGGATAGTGGTTATGCTTACATTCTAATTATTTTAAATATTAATTAAATGTTTTTTTATGAAAAATAAAAATTACGATAAAAAATGTTATTAAGTAACAATTATAATATCTGTTATTCCTACTAATATTGAGAGTGGAGCTTAAGATATTTAGGTGAATTTGACAGATGTGAAGTAAGTTACTATATTAAAAAATAGAATAAAAATTATATGTAATGAAAAAAAATATTCTTTTAGATTAATTAATAAATTAAGAGTTTGTCCATTTTATTTCGATAAACTAATCTTTATCTTTCATAAAAGGCAATATGATTTAAAAGAAATCACACAAAGAGAAAAAAATAAATGTATAATTAAAATTACAATGAGAAAAAAATAATATATTGAAAATTTGAACAAACTTAATGAATATTTAATAAGTCAAAAAATTGTAAAGGATAAAAAATTATTTATTACAAAAAGAATTCTTCAAATTAAATGAAACAAAAAAAGAGAAGATAAAAAAAATTAAATTACCTAAAAAAATAGTATTTTAATAATTTAAACTGAGAAGAAACAAATACATATATTTCAAATTATCATACATGTATTCATACTCGTGCTTTCGATACAAAATTTTCTCACCAAAACTGAAATGAATAATATTCATAAGAATAATTTATTAGGTATTCCATAACTTACGAAAAAATTACGGTTTATACAAAAGATTGGTTAGTTCCAACAACAACAAAGTCTTAAGTCGTTTCTGATGCTTCTTGATTCTTGTTACTCATCTACTCCTTCCAAAGTCCATGGTCTTGGGAAGAGGTATTGTAGGCACTCCGACGCTTAAGTCAGTTCAGGGTCTGAGTGGTGTAGGTGATTTAGATTAGAGTTTAGAACTACTTTATTTATTTATGGAGATTGAACTCATATTTATAGGTATTATAATAAGTTTGGGGCATTTAGGTCCAATAGGCCAATGTAAAGCTCAACCTGTTATGGTCCATTCTAATTCGAATTCATTCTATTATATTATTTCACGTGTTCTACATATAGAGTCGCCACGTGTCACTTAATAGTGGTGTGTGTCGCTTTCCAACCAACGTGTAAATGAGATAGTCGTATCATTTATCGACCGAGATAAACATTTCAGTCAACTATCTCAATATACTAAAAGAGGACATGCAAATATAGTTTGGTTAGTACGTCTGATGGACCATATAGTACACTTACTTAATTTTAATTTACTTAATCGAAGTTTAAAAATAAGGTTTAATATATTTTTAGAATGAATTTTGGTTATATTCAATGTATTTGGTTTAGTGTTTTATGTTATTATTTAAAACTTTATACTTTTAAAATAAATATTTATTAATGATAAAACTTATAAAATATAATAAATATATTTATGTTTTTGTTTCTTTTAAATGCATATTGTGAATACACCTTATTTTTAATCTTATATTTCTTTGATTCTCTCACTTAGTTGTTTATAATGTTAATATGGATAATAAATACAGATTATATAAATGAAAATTAAATTATTGAAATAATAAATATATCACTCAAGTTTAGCATAAAGTGGTGTTCATTTATAGTTACATGTGAATTTAGATTATTTAATTCAAAATTTACAGAAAAATTGTATTTTATATTATATTTTAGAATAAAAAAAAATTATTCCAAAATAAGAATTATATAATTTGGAATATAAAGTTTATATTTCAAATAAGGTGTAGGAACAACTCACGGAGGAGGTGCAGAAAGGATTCGTCTTGTGACTATTTAGGAGAAAACGGCCCACTTATCGTTACCACATCACAGCATTATTTGTTCCGTACTATGTGACTTTTGCTACTAGTAGAATCCAATTTAATCACACATTTTAATTCTCTCAACTACTTTGTGTATGGGTCTATCTCTGCCAATTGAGTACTCACTTCACTCCCATTCATATACAAACAAACACCACGTGCAATCACTAGACATCAAAAATAATTTTTTTATTTTTTATTTCTAATGAGATAGAATCTTCACCCTCCTATTCTAGTGAATGAATATTTCAAATTTCAAATTAAATATTTATAAATGACAAATTTGATATTTAACTATATAACATCTAATATTCTTATAGAAAATAGATTTTAAATCTAATTTGACTTTTCAAAATTGATTAGTAAAATAAAATTTACGTTTTATTTACAATTTGATTTATTTTTAATTAATATAAATTTTAAAAAATTACATTACTATTAGTTATTGATTCATTTAAAAATACATTCTGGTGAATTAAAGGACAAAAGTGCTTTTAAATTATTTTCACTTCGACACTTAAATAATGTTAAATTTTAGAAAAAGATTAGAACAAGTCTTTCAGAAGCCAAAAACAATAATGATGAATGCTCTTTTTTTACATCAACACCTATTTGTTGATTCTTTTAATACTAATAACTTCGTAACAGTTTTGTTTTAACAAAAGATATTAAAAGAAGATAATATTGGTAAATTAGTCTTAGCATTAATTTCTAAGCAAATTATCATTAATTATTTTTAAGGTTGAAATATTTTTTAATATTTAAAATTAGTAAGCTTTAATTTTAGTCCTTTGGATTTTTTTCTTTGTATTTATCTTTTTAAAATTTAAAATTGTGACTTTTAATGTTTAATATTATATAATAATAATAATAATAATAGTAATAATTAACTATTTATGTAATGCACGTGTCTTCTCACTGATATAATGTATGATACATTTGAAAGAAAACAATAAGTGTAGTGTTTATAAAACAACCTAAAACATTTAATATTCTAGCATGTTTGCTAGTTTTTGTTTTTTCTAAATTTGTTTCTTTCCTTTTAGATATGCTCTTATATTGGGATAGGTTCTCTGTATTTTCATATCTATGTTATCATAAATTCAGTTATAATTTTAGGCATGTGTAAAACTATTGTTAACAACTTCCCCCAAGTCTGTTCAATAATGAAATCGAATCTAATGTTTTCATTAGTTTAAATAAAAAAATATAAGAAAGAAAGTAAGATGATTTTATAATTTATTTCATATACATAAAAAATAAATATATGAAAATCTAATTATCATAACTAATACATTGTTTGTAAGTATATTTAACATCATGTTTCTTTGTTATTGGTGGAATCACTAATTTTAATAATTTCTCAACTCTATTATAAATAAAATATTTATTGATTTTAGGTTTTTAATTCTTTTTTTGAACCTATAATTTACACACTTCTTTGCCAAATACCAAAAGATGTATTTTTGTCTTTTTCTTTTCTCATAGTGCCTTGAAATTAAGTTAAGCCATAAATTGTTCAAACATTGAGACAAGGAATGGAAAGTGACCTTACTGCCCTAGTGTATTGAGAGTCCAATTAAAATTTATTGGGTTAATAAAAAAAATTTCTGGTTGAAAGATTCAAGGGAAAAGATGAAGGAGTTTATTTTCAATGTCTTCCTTATTTTCGTTTAATACATTGCTTTATTATTAACTTGTAATTTTTAAATTTTAAATTATTATTATCTTAAAAATATTCATTTAAAATGTAAAATGAAATTGATAATATATATTGCTAGAAAGCTAACTAAATACAATTATTAATATTTAATTATTTTTAGAAAACCTTTTATCAATTTAGACAAAAAAAAAAACCTCAATAAAATTGAGTAATTTCGTTTAAAGCTTTTTCATAATAGAAGTTTTAAATTGGAAAATTTATAATTTTTTCATTTCAAAAATTTAGTGATTTCGAAACCTAATTTAAATATTTTTATATATGTTTTTCAATAAAACAAAAATCATAAATAAAACCTTAAAAATAGGTATCGAGATGAATCATAAGTTAGTTTAATTTATATTTTTTCAACTTATATGTCTTGAAGAAAAAAATATTTAAAATATCAAACAAAATCCAAAAATTATAATGTGTATGTAGTTGGAAATCTTATTGAATATAGTTTTTAATATGTAAATTAGCTTTTGAAAATTTCTTTTCCATTCATGCCATTAATTCATGGAAATTTGAACATCTTCAATAAAGGATACCAATTTCTAAAATTCATAAATCATTCATTTTAAAATACTTTAGGGTGATTTCAGAGTCTAGTTTCTATTAAAACTAATTTTGGATAATTTTGTTGAATGAAACATAAGCTATGAGCATTTTCAATCGAATTATATTCATTCAAACTTTGAGTAGCCAAGCTTTTGGGTTTATATTTTTAATTCTAGAAAAAAACAATAAATGAAATCAGAAAATCTACCAAAGTTTTTATTAAAGATTCTCGTATTTGGATCAATTCAAAAAATTAATTTGAAACAACCAACAGGTCTAAAAAAATTATATAGGTACAAATGATGCAGAAGAAGATTACTAATGCCAAGAACAAAGGGAAAATTCACTAGACAATTCATTATGAGAACTAATTGTGCGTTTCAGAAAGATTGAAAGAAAGAGTATTCTTGGAGAACAAATATTTTGTGTTGAAGAGCAAATGAAATTAGATACCAAGACTAGTTTTAACTGTAATCAATAGATACTATTATTTATTTGATTAATTTTGATGTTTATTTAAATTTTATTTAAATATTTAATAATTTTTGTGAATTGAAATATCTAGTTGAACTCTATTATTATTATTATTTAAAATAAAAATTCTTAAGTTTTATTTTAAATTTTAGCATTTGATTTTTTACTCTTAATCTTATTTGTAAGACATGATAATATGTTATTAACAGATTTTAAAATAATTTGGTTATAACATTTAGATTAGACGTTATTTTTTTTAGTTAGTTCTAAAATTTTAGGTTTGTAAGAAAAATCTGTCTCTTTCTATATTATTATTTTTTTAATTAAATAAGATATTCTAAATGTAGAATCTTTGTCGGATAGGAGTTTCAAGGATTTGACAATGTTTTCACAATCTTTTGGATTTGTGACTGAAGCCAAATTTAAATTTAAAGAGTGGAATGGAAGATTGTGAATAAGTTATCAAATAAAAGTATATTTTAATTCAAATAATAAGAGATGATATTATATTTATTGTGATTGATATATGTTTATATAAGGTTTAATGAAATATAGATATTATGAATGGATATTTGCATGATGTCAAAGTGGTAACATGTATTGAATGAGAAGCTGAGCTGTGTTTATCTTTAATTTAATAGCAAGTATAGGTATAATTAGTTAACAAATATTTTGTATCAAACTAACATCAATAACATAACTTAACCAAAATTTTATAAATTTATAATACATTATCATTAATTCAGATTCTGTTCAGAACAGTTCATATTTACTGATAATATCATAACATTTTGATTGTCATTCAATATAAATTTATTTAAATTTATATATATGATGATGACTTTATATAAGAATATAATAATATGATTATACGCATCTATATCATTTTTCTTTACCTTATATAGTTATATTTATAAATAATTTCCTACTAATATATGTAAAATATAAAAAAAATTGTCCTATTTATAGTATTTATTTTAAATTTCTAATTAATTTGAAGATAATTCTAAAGATAATTTTAAAATTCTCCTATCTACTCTATTAAAGTATAGAAATTTTTAGAATATAAAAAACCTTCTTTCTAATAAAGTGATGTTCGATTTCAATATATTTGATTCTTGTGAGAAATACTGAAATATTGACTTATTTGTGAGCTTTAAAACACTCCATTCTTCTTCTTTTATGAAAACACTAATCATTTGCTTTGCTAGTGACTCATGAGAGGATAGTAGATTTTTGAACTTCTCCAAAGATGGTTGTTGAACCCATCCTTGTATTAATGTGACATATAGAATGTACTCATGTGGTATATAGAATGTACTCTAACTTCAATCCTCGAATAATAATTTTTCTTATTTGAGCTTTTGAAATTGCTTCTTCTGTATTTGAGAAAGAAATTTTCGAACAAACTATTTTAAGGAAATCATAAATGAAAAGTGTAAAAGTGACTCTCTATTTTCTCAATTGAAAAATGAGATACAAAAGTGGATCTTTAAATACCTAAATACAAATAGGGTAAAGTAGTAAATTCGGGTCAACATATAACAATTTCCACCTTGATCCGAATTGTACAACTAAAATATAAATAGAAATAAACTAGAACAAACTAAAAAAACAAACTAACAACAAATTGAAATTATCTTTGAGCAAAACTTGAACTTTGCAATGGGAAGAGGAAAGAGGCTTTGTGAGCATATCGGCCGGATTCGCTTCGGTGTTAATCTTCTTCACAAACACATTACCTTTAAAAATCACATCACACACAAAGTGATACTGTATATCAATGTGCTTAGTCCTCTCATGGAACATCCAATCATTTGTTAAATGAACGATACTTTGGTTGTCACAAAATACCATGATAGGATCACCAAGAGAAGCAATCTCACCAAGAAATGCCTTGAGCTAAATAGCCTCCTTAATGGCCTCCGTGATTGCCATGTAATCTGCTTCCGTGCTAGAGAGTGCAATAGTGGATTGAAGTGTTGACTTCCAACTAATTGCACACCCTCCAAGAGTAAAAACATAATCCGTCAAAGACCACCTCTTATCTAAATCACCACCAAAATCCGAATCCACATAACCCGTTAGTATCCCATTTCCTCCAAACTCCAAATGAGCATTAATGATACCTTTCAAGTAGCGAAAGATCCATTTTACCGCTTCCCAATGTCTTCTTCCAGGACAAGCAAGGTACCTACTCACCACACTAACGACTTGAGCTATGTCGGGTCTAGTACACACCATCAAGTACATAAAACTCCCAAATACACTTGAGTATGGAACATTTACCATATACTTCTTCGGACTTAGGACTCATAGCAGCTGAAAGCTTGAAATGTGTTGCAAGAGGGGTGGAAACAATCTTGGCTTTCTCCATGCCAAAACGACGAATTACCTTTCCTGAAAACTCCTTTTGTGAGAGAAAGAGTTTTCGATTGGGTCGGTCCTTTGATATTTCCATGCCAAGGATTCTTTTGGCGGCCCCTAAATCTTTCATCTCAAAAGCCGAACCAAGTTGCTCTTTCAATCTTATAATTTCTTCCATATTGGAAGCAGCAATCAACATATCATCAACATAGAGCAACAAGTAGATAAATTCTTTGTTACTCAACTTCTTAACTATCATAATTAGAGTGAGAGAAATTTATACTAACCTTAAATGAGTCAAATTTCTTATACCATTGTCGAGGTGATTGCTTGAGGCCATAAAGTGACTTCTTTAACAAACATATATGATTCTCCTTTTCCACAACTTCAAAACCCTCTGGTTGCTTCATGTAAATTTGCTCTTCTAAATCACCATGTAAGAAAGCAGTTTTCACATCCAATTGCTCTAACTCCAAATCCTTGATTGCCACTAAAGAGAGCAAAACTTGAATGGAGGTATGCTTGACAACAGGAGAAAATACTTCATTAAAGTTCACACCTTGAACTTGACTATAACCCTTCACCACAAGTCTTGCCTTATACCGAAGACTTTCTGGTCTTGAACCATCTACCTTCTTCTTGAAGACCCACTTGCAACCCACAATCTTCTTACCACTAGGTGGCTTCATAAGAGTATAAGTGTGATTTCTTTCCAACGATTGAAGCTCTTCATTCATGGCGGAAACCCAATTAGTTGCATTTTAGGAAGAAATAGCTTCTTTGTAAGATGATGGTTCACTATACTCCACTTCTTCGACAGCTGCAAAACAATAAGCAAAATCAACATATCTCACCGGTTTTCTAATTTCTCTTCTTTCCCGTTGTCTTGCCAACAAATATGGTTGCTCTTCAACTTCTTGTTTTTCTGGATGAGCATCTTCATGTGGTATAGTCTCTTCTTCATCACTTTGTTGGACCGGCACCTCAAACTCCACCTTCTTGTCAATCTTCTCATTCTCCATAATGGTCAGCTTGAACACAACATCCTTGGATTTCAACATAACCGACTCATAAAAAATGACATCTCTTGAAATGAGAAATTTAGAAGATGCGGGACACCACACCTTGTACCCCTTCACATTCATGGGATACCCAACAAAAACACCCTTCTTTGCTCTTGTCTCCAAATTCCCTTCATTTACATGAACATAAGTGGGACAACCAAACACCCTCAAGTTTGAATAATCAGCCGGCTTACTCGACCTTACTTCTTCGGGTGTTTTGCACTCTATGAAAGTGTTGGGAGATCGATTCACCAAATAGCATCCCGTGATAATCGCTTCCGCCCAAAACTCCTTGCCAAGACCCGCATTGGAAAGCATGTAACGAGCCCTTTCAAGCAATATACGATTCATTCTTTACGCAACTCCATTTTGTTGTGGAGTATTAACCATTGTTTTGTGCCTAGCAATTCCTTCGGCTTTACAAAACTCATCAAATTGGTGGTTATAAAATTCTAAACCATTATCGGTCCTCAACCTCTTGATCTTCTTTTCAGTCTGATTTTCCAGGAGTGTCTTCCATTCCTTGAACACTTTAAAGGCCTCACTTTTCTCCTTCAAGAAATAAGTCAAAACCTTTCTTGAAAAATCATCAATGAAAGTAAGCATATAGTGAGAACCATTACCTTTTGATGGCACACGAGAAGGTCCCCAAAGATCCGAATGGATGTAATCCAACATTTCCTTGGTCCGGTGAATGGCCGTTGAGAAGCTCAATCTCTTTTGCTTGCCAAATACACAATGCTCACAAAACTCTAAGCTACTTGTGCATTGACCACACAACAAGCATCTCTTACTCAAAATAGTCAATCCCCGCTCGCTCATATGTCTCAACCTCTACGTTACAACTTCGTAACATCAACATCCGAGGTAGGATCTGAGCTCGCAACGAAGGTCGAGCCTGTGACTGTGGACCCTTGCAAGAAATAGAGATTTTCAACTCTCTTTCCTCTCATAATGGTGAGAGCTTCCTTTGAAACACGAAAAACTCCACCATCACTTTGAAACTTACATCCCTTCTTTTCAAGAGACCCTAAAGAAATCAAGTTCTTACTCAAATTGGGTATGTGTCTCACACCCGTCAACCTTCGTATCTTTCCATCATGGAATTTAATCTTCACTGAGCTCACACCTACAACCTTGCACAAATGATTATTTCCCATAAGAACCTTTCCACTTGAAGGCTCATATGTCTCAAACCAATCCCTATTGGAGTCATATGTTGAGAAGCACCCAAGTCCATAATCCAAGCATTCTCATCATTGACACAATTATCAATCAAACAAAGAACGTCATGTGTCATGATCTTTGGCCATATTGACCTCTTCTGAAGCAACACCTCCACGACCATTTTGTTTATTCTGCAAAATAAAACAATTGGTCTTTATGTGTTCCTTCTTGTTACAATAATTGCATGTAAGATTCTTGTGTTTTGGCTTTGACCGACTTCTATTTCCCATCAAGGTTTTGTCCTTAGACCTCCCCCGTTCGGCCACTAAACCAACACCTTAACTTCCTTTATCAACACTAGTCATCTTATTATCCAAGTGTAATTTGGCTTGCAGGTTACCCTTCACATCCTCAAGAGAAAATTTCTCTCTACCATAAATCATCATGTCCCTAAGCGACTTATATTGTGTAGGCAAATAACACAACAACAACAAAGCTTGGTCCTCATCCTCTACCTTGACATCTAACTTTCCCAAATCATTCAAGATGGAGGTAAACTCCGCAATATGATCGAAAACAGATGTACCTTTGGCCATATGAAGAGTGTAGAGGCGTAGCTTCAACCGCAATCGATTTGTTAAAGACTTCTTTATATACGTCTCCTCCAACTTCTTCCACAAACCTATAGTGGTCGTTTCCAAGAGAACCTCTTGAAGTGTTGCATCACATAAACACAATTGGATAGTGGAAAGAACCTTATCATCCATTTCCTTCCACTTCTTATCCGTCATCTCCGCATCGACCTCTCTACCATAAATGGCATCCTTGATGCCAAGGGTGGACAATATGGCGGCCATCCGCACTTGCCAAAGTGAGAAACTTGTCTTCCCATCAAACCTCTCAATATCAAATTTGGACGACATTTTCTTCCAAATACAGAGCCACGAACCAATAATCAAACATCGAAACAAATGATAAAATGCGGAGAACCACAACTGTGGCGTCTCGCACGATTACGGTGGTTGGAGGAGTGGGGCTGCGGAGGAGATAGCGGTGGTGCGCAGACTGGGCAGCGACGGCAGCGGCTACGGCGACTGGGCAGCGGCAGCGACGGCGTCTAGGCAGTGAAGTCGGCTGTGAAGAGGAAGGGTTTTTGACCTAAACCTAGAGCTGTGATATTAGTTTGTAAATGTTTCTCAATTGAAAAGTGAGATACAAAAGGGGATCTTTAAAACTATAAATACAAAAAGGGTAAAGTAGTAAATTCGGGTGAACATATAACAAAAAGATTACCCTGCTTGGTATTAGGGAGCTCATTCTCCAAAATTTGAAATCACTTGTTGAAGAGTCTCTCAAGAGTTTGCCAAATCGTGGGAAAATTTACACATCATGATACAATCAAATGAACCGTAAGAAATCAATCGCTTTAGAATCTTTTTTTTAGTGCATCGACATTTCCTGACTCATTTGTCTGGACAAGAAGTTGTATTATTGTAGTTAACAACATCCCACAATTCTTCACCAATGAGATAAGACTCCATACAAGTCCTCCACATCTTATAGTTGGATTGATTTAATAACTCAATACCAAGTTAATTACGACTACTTCAATCTATTTTTGAGACACTGATTGATATTTCTACCAAGAAATCTTGACACACAATGTGAGTCTAAGGTTCCCTAAGGCTCTAATACCATGTAAAATATAAAAGAACAATAGAAAATAGAAAAAATCTGCTGACTCAAGATCGAACAACCAAAGGATAAAAGAATATAAAAAAAAGAATAAAAAAATGATTGAAGAGAAAAGTTAAGAAAAAAAACTTTTATCAAAATATTTTTACTTCTCTAATTGACTTGTCCTAAATTAATAGGACTAGCACACTTTATTCAAACATTTTAGATTTTTAATTAATTTAAAAATAATTCTAGAGATAATTATAAACTCTTCCTTTTTATCCTATTAATATATATAAATTTTTAAAATATTGTAGAAAATATCAACTATATATATATTAATAAGTAATTAAACAGGACATTACATTTTTACTTTTAAAACTATTCTTTTGGTAAAACTATTAGAAATTAAAATTAAATGTTTAATTAAAATTTTTATATTTTTTAAGTTACTTTTATAAAAATTATGATAAAAATATAATTTTGGTTATAAAATTAAAATTAAGGATATTATATAATAAAAAGGAGTTATATTTTCCCGATATCTATCACAGATTATATCTTTTTTAGGCCACTAATTAGTTCTTTTATATTTGGTTAATTGGGTACAATTGATGGTTTCATTGGAATCCAGGAAGATACACAATCATCTAGCCTGCTTGGAGGGTGCAATTCCCATCTCTAAATTAAATTTCTCTAATTTCTGAAAAATATCAATAAATTAAAGTAATTTTACATTATAAATATAAAATATAGCGTATATACTATTGAAATTATTTTTATAACATAATTATGAAACGTTAGCAATTAAGATTCAGACTCATCAATATTATCTTTCTATAAAAGTTGTTTTACTTTTAATCTCTAGGAAGACAGTTAAAGTAACACCATTTGAATTTCGGAAAATATATAACCCTATCATGGCAATTTCTAAAAATTAAAAAATCTTAGAAGTATAATTTGTAAATCATTCCAGCTAAGAAAATGAAAAATTATTTTACTAAAACAATTGATATTAACTTACCCACATTTAACGTATGCATAATATAAGTAATTAAATTTATAAATTTGTTTAACTTTTTTCTTAATCTCAAAATTTATTCTAACAATGTCTGGACTTTACAATGCAGTTGATGACATTTCCCAATAAAATAAAGTTAAAGAAGGATTACTGTAGGTTACACATATAATGGAAAAAGAAAAAGAAAAAAAATATAACAGGAATAGGATTAGAATGTGGGATATGGGATATGGGCCGGGTGGATCCATAGTATTAGGTGGGTGACTCAATTTTTTCTCTCTAAACGCTTCAAACTTCCACATAACAGTCATGCACTCTTCATATAACACCAATTTATATCTATATATTATATTATTATATAATATTATATATATATATATATATATATATATATATATATATATATATAGACCCCCACATTCACCACTTACACTCAGTTTATTCGTTCACCGCTTCACATATCCACTCACTGTCACGTTCCCCATTTTCGAAGCAACATCACCAGCCACCATCCACTTTTCTTCCATATAAAACTTCCCCTTCATGATTTCACCGCAAACAAAAAAACCCTCGTTTTGCTTCTTCCTTCTTTTCCTTGTGTTGTTGCAGAAGCGATTCCAGATGGGCGTGGTCGACCAAGACTCTTCCGATTCCCAACCCAATCGGATCCTGATCCGTGAGGTCTGGGCCTCCAACCTTCAATCAGAATTCCAGATCATTCGCGACGTAATCGACGATTACCCTTTTGTTTCCATGGACACTGAGTTCCCGGGCGTTATCTACCTACCCCAAGCGGTGGCTCCGACAGAATCCACCTACCGCCACCTTAAACCCTCCGAACACTACCGCATCCTCAAATCCAACGTTGATGTCCTCAACCTTATCCAAGTGGGGCTCACGCTTTCCGATGCAGACGGAAACCTTCCCCACCTCGGGACTAGTAACCGTTTCATCTGGGAATTTAACTTCCGCGATTTCAACGTGGAGCGTGATTCCCACGCGCCTGACTCAATCGATCTCCTCCGCCGTCAAGGGATCAACTTCCAGCGGAACGCGGCGGAAGGCATCGACTCTTGCCTTTTTGCGGAACTGATGATGTCATCCGGATTGGTTTGTAACGAGGCGGTGAGTTGGGTGACGTTTCATAGCGCGTATGATTTCGGGTATTTGGTTAAGATTCTGACCCGAAAGAGTCTGCCCCATGGGTTAAAGGATTTCTTGAAGATCTTGAAGGTGTTTTTTGGAGAAAATGTTTATGACATCAAGCACATGATGCGGTTCTGTGACGCCCTCTATGGCGGTTTGGACCGGCTAGCGCAAACCCTCAATGTGGACCGGGCCGTTGGAAAGTGCCACCAGGCTGGGTCTGACAGCTTGCTGACGTGGCATGTGTTTAAGAGGATGAGGGGTATTTATTTCGAGGAGGATGGGCCCCATAGACATGCAGGGGTTTTGTTTGGATTGGAGCTTGAGTGTAGTTGAAAAACTCAAAATGAAAAAAAACAATATATATAAATAAATATTTTATTCTTTATTTACTTTATTTGTTGGGTAAATTAATGATAGATTTGGAAACTCCCAACCTTATCAATCTTCTCTTACATTGGAACAATGAAGAGCTTGAAACTTGAAACTTGAAAACGCAAGTCATGAGTTCTCTTGGAACAAGTGATTTAATTAATACTTTAACTTTTTATTTATTATCTACCTTATAAGAAATTATCTACCTTATAAGAAGTGCTAAAAAGTAGAAGCATCTGAATAATTTTTGTTTGTATTTGATTCTTGAAAAATTGGATGGGGACTCATTTTCTTTGTGTTTATAGGCTCATGTCTAAAAATGGTATCTAACTATTCAAAGTGGATGATGTAAAATATTTTCTGTTATTAATAAATTTTTAAAATATTAATAATGTCTTTATTATTTTATATATTAAATAACTTTTTTTCTTTTTATATTTATATAACATTTTGTTGTGTTTTATTTTTTTAACAATAATAAAAATAATATTAACTGTTATTAAAATATTTACAATTTAATATAATTAATTTTAAAAATTAAGTTTAACACATTATTTTCTAATATTTAATTTTTTATAACTAATATTACTTAAAAGTATATTAATATTCTTAATATCTATTAAAAAAATTTATTATTTATTAAAAAAATTATTAATATTTAAAAAAGAAATTAATAACATTTTACTTGATTACACTTATTAATATTAAAAGAAAATATTTATTAAACACTGTTACTATTAGAAAAAGATATCTAAACACTATTTTAATTCTCTAACATCATTTATTTTTATTTATTTATTTATAATCTTTCTATTAACAATATTTTTCATTTTAATTATCATTTACTTTTTAATTCTATATTTAAAATTTATAAATTTATTTCTTTTATTAAACCAAATAATATATTTATTTACTTATTTTCTTTATAATTATATATATATCAGCAATGAATAAATTTACTTTCATTTAAATTTTTTAAAGAGATTAATTAATATTTATTTTTGAAAATATTTCAACAATTTTATTTTTTTTTTGCTTTTACTTATTTAAATATTTCTTTAACAAATTAAAAATATAAAATTTAATTTAAATATCAATATTATAATTTTTCTTTCAATTTCAGCTTTATTATAAAAATATAATTATAAAATTATTATGATTTATTCTAATTTAAAATATAATTGTACAATTATAAAATATACAATTTTTAATTTGTCAATATGAAATATGAAACACTAATCCTAACATGAACTTAAGATCTTCGAAACAAAGAATAATAATAGAGGATGTTGGAATTTATTTCTTTCAACTTCTTCACAAGATCACATAATACAATATTAAATATGTAAATATGTGATAAGAACGTTTATATTGTGATTGATTGTTGGAACAAACATAATTAAAATATTCAATTAAATATAAATGTTAATACTTTTTAATTCTTCTCTTTAGTTCATGATACAATGAAGAACTTTTTTAATTTGGCACACTATCAACTACGCTTGATCCAATATGATATCTGACAGGAGTGCCTCTTATTGCATTATAAATGATAACAACTTTTTTCGAAAAGACTGCATATAATGACAATAATATAGTGAAGTTATATAATGACTCATGTATTTTGCATGTGTCATACATTACCAAGAATCTAATTAGTATATCAAAATTTTCCAATAGATTATAGTGTATTTTAAATTCTATTATAATTATTATCATGTTAAAAATCAGGATATCACAAAGAGATAATTCTTCAAGAAAAACTTAAAGGTGATCTATATATGTTTTTTCTTCTTTTTCACTAGTCTTGTGTTTTTTTTCTGCTACTAATATAAAATCAAAACCTTTGTTCTGTACTTTTCAACTGTAACACTCATGGCTTCGGCATGCTTGCAGTAAAGTTAGTTTAACAAGTTATGAGAACATGTAATATACCTTACAACAAACAAAATATGTTTTGTAAATCATGTGTTATAGCTAAATCTCATAATTACATTTCACTGAATCTATTACTATGTGTAAAACTCCTTTAGACCCTCTTCGATCACTGCTTTAAATGGTACAAAATATTATGTTGCTTTCCTTAATACTTTTTTCAAATATACTTGGCTTTCTATTTCATCTAAATCACATGCTTTCTAGTATTTTCATGCATTTTAAAATTTTTGTCAAAAAACCAAATTGGTAATAAGTTGAATTTTATAAAAATTGATAATGTTAAAGAATTTCTGAATCTAACTCCACATTTTAATGAAATTGAAATTCGACATTGCCTGATATGAGATACATATGAATAAAATAATTCTATTAAACGAAAATTTAGATATCTAATTAAGATTGATTTATTCATTTTTTGTGAGTGTCCTTTTTCTCTTAAATATTGAAGGGAAGTCTTTGTAGTTGTGTTAACACTATTAATGTTTTATCCACTAATAATTGTAGCCCTTATGAAATGTTGTTAATAAAAAGTTTGATTATGGTTTTTTCAAAGTTTTTAGTTGTGTTTGTTATCCTCTCTTATAACAATAGTAAGTTTGATTTTAGATTATGTATCTATCTCTTTATAGGCTACAATTAAAACATAAAGATTATATATGTCTCTAATCCTCTATAAAGAAATATATCTCTTATCATGTATTTAATAGAAATTTACACATTTATTCTCTAATTAATATTTTTTTGAACCTTTTGATTCTAACATCCCTTACCTTATGGCATCACTATCATATCATTATTATCTAGTCTATTCCTTCTTGTGTAAATGGTACTTTTACTACACCTACTAATAATCAAACTAGTAACTCCACTTTACATGATCATGCTATTACATGTACATCACATTCTTTTGGAGATGGCACACATGTTTCTTCTCTACCACGTGTAAGCAATGCTCTTCCTATGGTTACTTGAATCAATGCAGGAATTTTTAAACCGAGAAATTTGTTGTCACAACTTCCACTACTTACACTAACCACTACACTCAAAGAAGCTTTATCCAACCCAGATTGATCAACGTTATGAAAGTTGAGAATAATTATCTTGTTGAGAAAAATATTTGGACTCTTATTGAAATACTTATTGGTGCTCATGCAATTGGCTAAAAATGAGTTTATAAGAACAAGTTCAATAGAGATGAAAGTTTATAGTGTTACAAAGCCAGGTTGGCATCAAAGAGTTTCCAGCAAATTGAGGGTTATTATTACACTGAAACCTTCAGCCCCATGATGAAGATGGTTATTGTCCGCATCATTATGACTAAGTTATATCCATCCATCATATCGACATAAGCAATGTGTTCATTCATAATGATTTACAAAAAACTATGTACATGCAACAAATCCCAAGTTTTATCTCTCATTATCCAAAACAAGTTTTCAAACTACAAAAAGCTATATACGACCTCAAACAAGCTCCATGTTCATGGTTTCAAAAGCTATGAGATTCAATCTAACCAAAGTGATCTATCTCTTTTAACTACATTTGGTGAAAATTATACACACTTCATCCTCATCAATATAGACGATACTATCACATGTAGTTTTTCTAGTGACATTCTATCTCTTGTTTCCTTGCTACATAAATATATTACATTAAAATATCTAGGTCCTCTACATATTCTCTTAGCACTGAAGTTTTTTATAACAGGGATGATATTCTCCACTTGTCTCAAACAAAATATATATAAAAAAACTTCTATGTAAAACTAATATGTTTGGATCCAAGTCTTAACCAACTCCCATGGTATCCTCTTTGCGTCAAACTTAAGATGGGTTATTTGTTGTTCAAGCCCCAATTCTTTACAGATTCATAGTTGGTGCATTACAATACTTAGAACTAGTGTACTTTGTCAACAAAGTCTATCAATACATGCATCAACCTTAGGATCATCACTAGAATGTTGTGAAGAGAATTCTTCAATATCTTGCAGGCACCAAACATTGTTTCATGGGAGTCACACAAAATCTCGGCGCTACGACAAGAATGATTAACTGTATTTGCTTTACAATGAGAATGATTAGAATGATAACCATGTAATTCATAATTCATAGCAAGTCTTAGCAGTGTGACAACGGTGATCACAATAATGACAAATAAAGGGAGATTCGAGGAAGAGTTACGTGGATAAGAACTAGAAGGGTTTCTCCGAGGAGGAGATGCTCCACTAGGGGATGACATTGAACGTTTGTAGCGGGCATGAGAGAAAGATGAATGAGAAACATGGTTGGCAATAATAGGGAAAGACGATTGTTGTCATTCTTTCCGTTGAAGGAAAATTTCACAGTCAACAAGTTTGTCAAAATATATATATATAATTAAATCTTAAGTCTCTTATAAATTTTAATATTTTTAATTTATTCATATTAAAATTTTAATTTCATTAAATGTTAATAGTCTTTATATTTTTTCATAAGTTAGGGTGATGTGGTTGTTTGGTTTTGCAATCTCTATCACAATACCAAAAGCTTAGATAATAAAAAAAAAGTAAAGTTTGAAAATCTTGACTATTTATATCAAACAAAATTATTTTATGTTTTCACATTATTGGTTTCGTTTTTGTTTTAAGTATTTAATTCTGACAAAAACATATCACTTTCTATGAAGATTACAAGAGTTTTAGATATTTATTGTTATTGTTGTCTAAGTTTCCAACATGTAACATTGTGCTTGTGCTTGATATTGGAAAATCGGTTGGAGACAATCAAACCACTTGTACTGAATTAAATAAATATACTTTTTTAATATTTAATCCAACAGAATTTTCTAATAAAAATTAATCAGAAATATTTAAATTTGTGAAAGATTTAAAACTTAATTAAACTATAATTTGATTCAATAAAAAATACTAACATGTCATAAGTTTATACATTATTATAAGAATTACTTTTACTATCATTAAAAATATATATTCTGTATATTTATGTTATGTATGTTGAAAAAGTTATGACATTAAAATCACCATTAAAAGTTAACATACTATACCTTTTTAGGTCTTTACTAAGAATCTAAATATGTTCATGATTTAAGTGTCCCCAAATCACGTGGTAGCAAATATGTGATATATATATATATATTTAATATTTAATATGCTTTAACCCAAACAGGTAAAGCAACCGCTTTAGATCTCGAGGCCCTAAAGGCCTTAAAAAAATTTAATATGTTTTAGGCCTCAAAGTCACAAAGGTCTCAAAAATATTTAATATGCTTTAGGTCTCAAGGCCTCAAAAAAAATTTAATACTTAGGTATTATTATAAAATAAAAAATATTTAATTTTAAAATTATACTAACAAAATTTTAATTAAAAGTTTAAATATTTTAACTGACTTTAAATTTACATTGGTGCTATAAATATTATTTAATGACTTTAAATTTATATTGGTATTAATGAATAATATTCGTTGAAACTTTTTTATAATAAATTAATAATATTTAAAAAAAATTAAACAGTCAAGGAATCTTTCTCAAAACTTTCTAATTTATCTCTTTCCTGTATTCAAACAAATTGATATCATCTAAATTGAATAGTCAAGAAATCTTTCTCAAAACTTTCTAATTTATCTCTTCCCTATATTCTAACAAATTGATATCATCTAAATTGAATACTTAAGGAATCTTTCTCAAAACTTTCTAATTTATCTCTTCCCTGTATTGATGATATAGGATTGGAAGATGATAAACCAATTGATATTCTTAATTATATAAAATAGAGTAAATTCTTTTTCAAATGCATGTATAGAACAATGTTAACAATTCCACAGTATCAATTGCTTCAGTTGAAAGGAGTTTTTCAAAACATAAACTAATAAAATCTTATTTAACATCAAAAAAATGAAACGAATTAGCTTTATTGTCTATTGAAAATATTTTTTAAATGAAATTAATTATAATAATTTAATAGATAATTTTGCATCATAAAAAGCTTGAAAAATAAATTTTAGATAAATATCATAATTTTAATTATTTTATTAATTTAAAAAAGACCTATTTTTTTTATTCGCTTTAGGCCTCTTAAAACCTTGAGCCGCCAACTTTATATATAAATATTTTTTTATTTTTTTAATTTATTAATATTTAATAAAATAAATGAAAGCACCTAAATTATACAACTTTCCATTAAAAAACTGAATAACTATGCCAAAACTAACCAAATCAAATTTAGTTGTTCCTTTAAACAAGCCAAACTTTTGATCCGTGCATCTAGAAGTGGATTGAGATTAACTGCCCAAAACTTTAGAAAAAATCGTAAACTAAAAATACAATGAAAAATATTTAATACTTTATTTTTGTAAATTAATTTAAATTGACAAATTTAATTAAAATATCTAAAAGATATTTTAATTTAGTGTAAACTTTATTTAAATATTACTTTTTATTATTAGGGAAACTAAGTTTACAAATGAAATATATATATATATATATATATATATATATATATATATGTGTTTTTTTATAAAAAAATAAAAAATTTAAATTTAATTTTTGAATTAAAAAATGATGTTTCACTCGCTTGCCTCACCCTAATTTGATATAATATATAATAACAAGAAGACTAGATACTTTCGGAATCAAAATTTTGAGATCTCTTTATAGTATTTTCTTCAATTACTTGATATATCAAAAAAATTGTAGTGTTTATTGTTTTTTAAAGTAATTTCTAGATTACCTGTTTTAATTTTTTTTCTGGAACGTATTTTCTAAGATTTATGAAATAGCTTTTTAAACATATTTTTCAATTTTTTAGAATAAAATTTCTATAATAAATCTTCAAAATGTATAAAATATATTCTAAAACAAAATAAAAATTTTAAAATATATAAATACCTTTCAAAATGCGTACTTTTCATACTTAGAATTATTAATCGTAGTACTTTTCATACGTTTTCTAAATTATTACTTTATATATATAATACATATTTAAATATGTAAATATTTATATTTTTTAACTTATTAATATTTAGTAGAATAAATGAAAGTACTACTATTTTTAAATATTAAAATTACTCCATTATAATAATTGATTAAAATTAAGATGATAAATATTAATACTTAAATTACATTATTATTATTATTGCTATATATTTATATTCTTCAAATAATATAATATAAACATTTTAATTTTAAATTTTAAATTTTAACTATAAAATATAAACTGATAAATTTGTTTGTTAACCTGTCGTATTAGCCTCCACTATTTTACTTCTAAACTACTTAATTAATAAATTAAAAATGTCAATCTATTCAAAATTTTGATTAATGTGGCTGTAGATTATTTTACAATCTTTTTAGAAAAAAATAATAATAACTTGCTTTAAAACGACATTGTGATTTTGTTGTGATATTTGATACAGTGAAAAATCACTAATTAATTATATTCTTTGTTAATCTTGACAATATATAGGTTGTTAATCTTGTAAATCTTCTATTCTTCTTATTATTATCAAATTAATGATATTAATGTAAAAATGCATATAAAGATAGTTTCCAATAGATAAAAAGTTAAGATAATTAAAATATATAGATAAAAGATAAAATTAGAATGATTTGAGATGATTATTTTTTTTTAACTAATTTGTGTGTGAAATGAAATTTCACAAAAAAGATAGAATAATAATCAAAGGAAAAAAAACTTGCTTTATATAACAGAGTGTTAATTTGTGCATTGCACTATATATATATATTCTATAAAAGATTATTCAGTTTTTGTTTCTTAAAGTTATCTATACATAAATTATATAACTTTCCATCGAAAAAACTGAATAATTATAATAATACTAACCAATCCATTCATTTTTTTGAATTAGACTCATCACCAAGTCGTAATAAACAAGTCAAATTCGGTTGAGATTCACTGCTCACAACTTTAGAAAAATAGTAAAGTAAAAATACAATGAAAAATATTTATTTATTTATTTATTTTTGTAAATTAATTTAAATATACAATTTAATTAAAATATCTAAAAAGCATTTTAATTTAGCGTAAATTTTATTTAAATCTTACTTTTTATTTTATTGTAGAAATTAAATATCTAAAATAAATTTATATGAGTTATTTACAAAAATTAAAACTTTAAATTTAAATTTTGAATTGCAAAAAAAAATGACTGTTTCCCTCCCTTGCCTCACCCTAATTTGATATAATATTAATAACAAGAAAACTAGATACTTCTGAATCAAAATTGAGATCTCTTTATAGCATTTTTCTGGAATTACATGATATATTAAAAAACTTTTAGCGTTTATCAATAAATTCATCAAAAGAACTGTGACATCACAGAGATGAAGCCATAGCTATACACTATAAACGAGAAATGCATCAATTTTTGTTATTGAAAGAAGCACCGTTGTCGTCAGCGTTGATATTCTTCTTGGGAAACGTTTCTTGACAAATCTCCATGAAGGCTCGAACAATAACTTGGTGATGACACGTGGCGTTCAACCGGAGGAAACACTCGAGAAGGTCTTGAAGATCGGTTTTGGTGTAGATTTGTCTCTGGAAGATCATTTGAAGCATGGAGTCTCGAAAATCCTTGTGCGCGTCGTTTGAATCCTTCACAACGGCCACACTGTGAATGAGTTTTGAATTTGGTTTTGGCATGTTGTTGTTAGGGTTTTCATGGTTTGTTTGGAGTTCGGAGAACAATTGGTTGTCTTTACGGTGGTTGTCGGCGGAAGTGGTAGGGTTTGTGTTTTGGTAGATTGAATTGTTGAGTCTTTTCGGGGAAGGTTGGAGTACATCATAGGATTTAGGGTTGCTCCATCCACAACAGCCATTTGTTTTGAATAGAGCTCTCATAAACCTTTTTCTCTTATTGGAAGACATCGTGATTTTGTTGTGATATAGTGAGAAAGTACTCACTAATTGTGGTTTTCTTTATTAATCTTAAAAGATATAGGTTGTTAATTAATCTTGTAAATCTTCTCTTACTACGTCTATTATTATTAATAAATTAATAAAATTTAACCATGAAGATAGTTTCCAATAGATAGAAAGTTAAGATAACGAAATATATAGATAAAAGACAAAATTAGAATGATTTCAGATTATTCAAATTTTTAATAACTAATTTATGTGGTGTGTGAAATACAATTTCACAAAAAGATAGAATATTAATTCACTTCTAATTAAAAAAAATCTTGATATTGTGGTCCAATCGTAGTCCCTGGAAATAAAAAATGACATTTATATTCAGTATTTGAAGTTTATTTTATTTTAATTTCCAAAAAAAAATCGAGGAAAAAATATTTTATTTTACTCCTTCATACAAGAAGATAAAACTGAGATTTAGCATCAAATCATATTCTCGTTAAAATTGACCGAGTGTTCCACTTTGATTACAAAGACCTTTAATACTGATATTTTCGTTCATGTGAAATTAATAAGATTATTTAAAAAAAAAATCAATAATATTTAATAGCAACATTGATAATATTTAGAAGCATTGTCTTTTCATTGACAATTTTTCTCTTGTGTGCAAACTTGCAAAAGTTAAGTATTACTAATTATAATACGTTTTAATTAACTACCTAACTAATTTTCATTTGTTAGAAAAAAATAAAAGCTTTTTTATTATTTATCATAATGTTAGGGTACAATGTCTGTCTTCCTCTCATAAATGATGTGTATTATAGAAATTTGACTCAGTAATTTTTAATATCATTAAGCATAACTATCTTTTTTTTTTTTGCAATATATAACTAAAAATAATGTAATTAATGTTTGACATAATGTGCAAGATTTCACATATAGGAAAATCCTTTGAATAATATTAAATGAAAGAAAGTAAAAGAAACTTTAAGTATTGGGCTAATGTGACACCAATAACATTTAAAAGCATTTATCTCTTTCAATATATTAAGTGCAAGAACAGTGGTGTTTTGAAAGGGGTGCTCACTGAAATATTGATGTGAATTATGGGAGCACATGAAGTTTACTGAAAGGGGCATATGCAGATAGTTACGAGAAGCTCATTAAGTGCAGGCCCATATATCACAGAAGCCTACATTCCAAAAGGGGCAATTGCTACCTGCAGCCAAATCAATTTGAATCTGCACTCCCACTATTTTTTAAAATAACTATTTTACCATTCTTTAATATAACTTCTAAATTATTTGATTACCTGTTATGGAACTTTTTTCGGAATATATTTTCCAGAATTTATGAAATACATTCTAAAACAATTTTTTTAAAATAGGATAAAATTTCAAAAATAATATTTTTAAAATAAAATTTTTGGAATGCGTAAATTACATTTCAAAACAAGTTTTCTAGAATAAGATTTTGAAAATAAACTTTACTTGAACATATATAAATACTTTCTGGAACATTTGTGTTATGAAAAGAGCTATCTAGGATGAGATTTTTTTTTTTTTCTAGCGTTCTCTTTTTTTCTTCTGTGGATGTGATCATGGAACGGTCATGGCAATAGTGGTGGAGTGCAGTGAGTAAGAAATGGATGGAGCACTTAATCATTTCATTCAATTGTAAGGGTGTAAATTAAAAAATGGGGTGCATGAAATTAACTAAAACATAAAATAAGATGGAATTGGAAAAAATAAGTAGATTTCCAAGTTATCCTTTTCATACTTAGAATTTATTGAGAACATAGTTTTAGAAGGTGTTCATTAGTTATATTTCAAAGTTTCATGACAATTAAAAATAAAATTAATCTTTATATAATATATAAGTGAGATCTTTATCTTAAAATCTATTTTTATAAAAATAAATTAGACATAAATTAATTTATTAAAATTAAATTAGAATTTATTCTAATAAGATTTATTAAATTTCTTATATCACTCACTATATCTAATAAGACTTATTAGATTTCTAATAAGATTTATTGGATTTTTTATAAATTAATTTCTTATATCACTCACTATCGAATTAGTTATAAATATCTAATCCTATAAAGATTTTTAATAAAATGTTAAAAAAATTTAATCAATATATAAAATCAATTTACGGTATATAAAACTATATACTGTGAAATAAATAACAATTATCTTTACTTTATAAATTAATTTGTGAGATAAATATACTTATAAAAAGGATAAAACCATATAATATCTTCTTAAAAATGAACAAAATATGCCTTCATTTCACACAGAAGAAAAGGCCAAAGTACAGTTTTTCATATCTTTAAATATTTGTGACCATATCTAGTGTCCAAGTTTTGTTTTCTTTGGCCCACTTTTTTCTCGTGTCTCAACTGTTGTTGTGGATTTAAGAGTGTGGACAAACAGATGAATGCCAAATTGATGAAGGCTCTGAATTCCTGATTACACCAAAACAAAAAAGAAGAGTGAGGTTTTTCTCAACAGCCATTGTACATGAGGCAACAGGCCAACTGATATGCTCCCTGTTCAATTCAACTTCCCATTCATTTCCAAGCTATGTCCAAATTCAGCCTATCTCCTTCACTTTATTGCTCACTACCTTTCACTCACTTTAATCTTTCATGTTAATCTTCACTGCAGTTTTTTGTCAGGCAAATTATTTTCAATTTTTATTCCAAACCAATATATAAAAACTAATATAGCTTAAAATGTGTCACACTAAAAAGTGTGTGCTTTCTTTAAATTTTTATATATTTATATATGATTTAAACATTCTAAAGTTACATTAAATCCATCATACATAGCTCTTACTTTCCCATTCTTTAATAGTTCTTCATCACTCTCTTTCAAATTTAATAGATTCAGCATGTAACTTATTTTAAAACTTTTACCTAAATTTCTATTTCAAGCTTGAGTAATTTAGGTTTCAAAAGCCATATGAAATTTATGTGCAAGTCATATTTAAGAGTGTGAAAAATGGTCAATGAATTTTTAACTTGAATGACTTAATTACCTTCTAAAATCATAATATACATATATATTGACTTTAGAGTCATAATTCTGTTTTAAACAAGGCATATATTAGGTAAATGGCAGAAAATATGGACCAATAAGAGGTCTTTTGAACTTAATTATCCAACATATTTGTATAAACCCAATACAAAAAAGTAAGAGGAAGTTGGTGGAACAAGTTCATCCATCTCTCCTTTTAGAATCTGCAGGAACTAACTTTTGGTAAAGCTTCAAGTAAAAGAAAGCACTAAGAATATCTATCCTTACCCAAAATCATATGCATTTAATTATGAATGACTTCAAAAATCATTAAAAGTGACCTATGCTCTATCATATCCGTGTGTCATGTGGTCCACAAAGTTCAACACCCATCACCACAATATTCACTCTATTATGCTACAATTTAGTTACTCTTGCCACATTATAGTTTTCTTTTTTCGTGTCTATTTAGAGATGCAGCATTACAAAGAATAAGGATTTTGAATCAAAGACAACGTAATTCAGATAGATTCAGCTAAAATTTTGAAAATCCTCTCATAAGAAATAAACATAAATTGGGATTATATAATATTATTCCTCATTCAGTTATTTTCACTTAGAACAAGAAGCGATGACTAAGTACCGATAGGAACAGAGTCCAAGGATACCTTGGTCACCTTCGTCGAGGACTACGCCAATTCGATCAAATTGGAGTCAATTTACGATACACATGTTTCTTCTATATTCAATTGACCCTTAAAATATTGTTAATATACTTTATAATAATATTTAATATAATGTAAACTTTTTTAATATGTTAGACATCTTTTGTGACTAAAAATATCGCTGTAAAAGTATATTGGATTTCTCAACTTGAGTCAAAAAAAATCAAAATCGAATGATAAGCTTAAACACAGTCGTAACACATGCATCGACCAGATCAGTGAACAACCAAAACTATCATTTTCAACTACTTCTATTCTCTTTCTCTTTCTTCTTCAGATTTACAGTTACATCTTCCACGAAAGACTCGTCGCCTTCATCCATTATTTAAAAAAAAAAACTCGTAACTAAAATCAAAGAAACACTGTTACTGTTTTTTTGTTGTAAGAATGGAAAAGAACCCATCGTATATTCAAAATTAAATTATATAATAACCATGCAGGAGTCGATCTATGACGTACAAAAATTCTTGTACAAATTCACGTAAACCTTCTCATGTATATAAAACTATAGAGGACTTTATCCAATACTTAAGAAAATAAACAAAGAAAAAAAGAGAACATAATTATGAAGAGGGTAGTTAGTTGAGACTAACTGAGAGAAAGAGAAATAAAGAAAATTTAACAACTACAACAATGAAAGCAAATTACTTTGCTTTCATATCACTACTAAATGGTAAATAATCAATAAACTAAACATCAACAATGCAACTTTGGAAAAGCTGAAACTTCTCCGCCGGAGCCGCTACCCGAATGGCGTCATCACCGTCACCGGCGAGTCTGATATACGCGGGGCAGTTCACGTTAATATGGTACCTTCCGGAGACCCAAGTCCCCACTTTCCACTTGACTCTGCCGTTGATCTTGACGTTGACCAGCACTCCTCCGGAGGTTTTGTCCTGCTGGAGAATCTCGAGCATGAAGGGGGAGACGGGAACGGCGGTGCCGTAGAGGAAGGGGGACCAGACGGCGGTGTCACGGTGGCCCTGGTAGGTGGGGGGGAGGGCGGTGGCCAGGGAGACTTGTTGGCCGCGATAGGAGGCGTAGGCATCGAGTTTGGTGTAGTAGACGCCGATGCGGTGGTTGGGGTTGAAGGCGGAGAGGGTAACCTGCATGGTGAGGGTTAGAGTGTTGGGGGTGGGGGCGGTGGGGGACGGGGTGGCGCCGCTGGAGGAGAGGTTGAATGCGTAGACGGTGGCGTCTTGGAGGACGAAACGGGGTTTGGTGGGGCGGAGGATGATCCAGATGAGGAAGATTACGAGGAGGACGAGGAGGATGAAGCCGAGGATGGCCGCGAATACGCGGCGGAGGAGCTGGTGGCGGTCGTCGTTGTGGTGGCCGCAGTCCTTGGTCATGGTGGCGTAGGAATGAGTGTGGGTTGGTTGGTAACTAAGGGTGAATATGCCCCTGAGGAGAATGTTTCATAAAGGGTGCATTATATAGGCATCACAATTATTTAAGGGGTGCCACTGAATATGCAGAATAGTTTCACAGTAAAGATTTAGATGTAATGAGTAAAAATAAAAAAAAAAAAAGAGATTTTGAAGAAAATGCGTTGGCGTAGAAAAAAATGGTTGTGAGATTATATAAAGAATGATCTATTCTCGACAAAGACATTATCACTTTGCTGTTGGGTTCAAACATGTGTCAAACCTTGTAGTATAAGGAAAGTTGATCAATTTTTAATTTAAAATCAAGTTCAATTGATATTGATTATTATAGAAATTTTACTTTTAATTAAGTAATAATATATTATGAAATGGAGACCTGAAGAGAAATTAGTGAATAAAAAATATGATAACGAAAATATTATCTTGGATTATATATATAAGCAATATACTTATTTTAGGTCTAGGTCTAAATAAGGAGAGAAGAGAGAAAATAAATAAAAAATAAAATTCATGTCATAAAAGATAAAATAATGTAATTTATAACAATATTATATATTTACAAAAATAAAATAACATAATTGATATTAGTTTTTTTAAAATGATTTTGTATTTATATTTTTTAAAATCTGTCTAAGCTGGAGAATAAATATTAATAAGATCCAATTTAGAATAAATACTTTTGAAAGATTGAGTACTTAAAGGTTTTGGTATAAATGTCATTCAGTTGCTTTGATAAAGATGAGAAATGAAAGGATGAGATCATTCTTTAATTTTTCTCTAACAATGCAATAATTTCTATATGTTTTGTACAATGATGAACTATTTATTAAAATATATTTTGTTGAGTCACTATCATATTATAAAAAAGATGACTGCTGAAAAGGGACTTTGAAATATTGAAAAAAAAAACTAACTATTAAATTTCACATGTAAAAGTAGTCATGTATTAAGCTTCATAGTAACTACTATTCCTTGTTTCTTTGATTTAGGATATAAGAGAATTCTCTATATATACACTAAAATCAATCACTAATTGTCTTGTATCTCAATTACTATCACAAAAGGCTTTTAGATGAATAACATTGTTGGAAGAGAAAGATAAGCCAAGACTTGGAGCTCATGAGAATTCTAATTGCTCCATTAAAGTGAGTAATTGTAGGCTTAGCAAGAAACTGAGAAAGTTGTTGAACAAAAAAGGTTATGTGTTAGGTCGAGTATTAGTGAGAAACATAAGTTTTTCAATCAACATTCTATAGGCTTGAACATCCGTGAAGACAATTTAGCAAGATTATATATGAGTAATTGCCAGGTTTGAAGGCTAAAAGATCTACATCTGTTAACAATTTCAATACATATTTCTTTTGATTAATCGTTATTCCTTTCTTACTTACTATATCAAAACTAAGAAAATATCTTAAATCACCAAGATCTTTGATCTTGAATGTCTTATTAAAAGCTTCTTTGACTTGATCAATCTCTTTTTTGTTATTTTCTACCAAAATTATATTATCCAGATACACCAATAATCCTGTAAAAGATCTTTCAAAAGAATTAATGAACTAGAAATGATCATTCATAGATTGAGTATCCCATAAAAATAAAAAGGGATGACAATTTAGCAAATCACTCCTTGTTGACTTGTTTAAGGCCATTTTAAAGCTTATCTTACAAAGGTTGTTGGGCCTATTGAGCCACTATCAGACCACCCTGAAATATATAGTACCACGCATGAATTGAGCAGTCTTCGACATTAGGGTTATATGTTGGAATTTGCACACATCGACTATATATAAGGTATTTCAATAGTATATAAGTAGGGTGCAATCCTCACCTTACAAGTCGATTTTGTAAAGTTGAATTAGACTTAAAGTCCATTTGTGACAATGACCGACTGAGATGAGTACAATTTAATTCTTGTATCGAAAGTCTTCCTAACAGAGGTATCAGGTAAGTGTGTCCCATTATGTGAATGACGGTACAAGTCCGCTTAATGTAGAAAGGACTCTCACTTGTGGGGGAGATTGTTAGGACTCAAAGGGTGAGTATAAGTTCCAATCATTTTCAAGGAGTTCTTGTATTGGAATTGACAACCAAATATTAGAGTCAAATGTAATCACACAAGATAAATTATCAATCAATTTTATTAAAAGTGAAGCTAGGAATATGAAGAACATTATGATATGATTTTGATTGAGAAAAACACTTTTAGAAAGAAAATTGTTACCAATTTGTGTTGTCATGTTAGGAAAAACATATATTTGAATAGAAGTATTGTCACTAAATTTGGACTATTGTAAAAGAGCTTTTATATTGTTAAGGAGTAAAATCAATTTGTCCATACTGCACTTCTGACTTTAAACCTTTATGATTCTGCTTATCATTATTAGAATTTGTATTTTGATTTTTAAACTTAAACTGAAATAGAAAGTCATGTTTCATATAACATGTATCAATCATATATTCTGAAATTCTAATGATTGTAGACTTTATAAGTACTTTATAAGTATTTCCTCTTTAATTACTTCTTCTATTAATCATTGTCTTGAATTAATCATTACAAAATTATCTCTCATATTGTATAAGTAACAAGATAACATACCTTGTTTAGGAATGGCATGAGGTTTTATAAAATATAAAACATTTCAATTATAGTTAAATATAACAATCAGAACTCAAAAATAGGACTTTAATACTATACTATATATTATATAAAATGAAGATGTGATAAAAAAATAATAAAGATGAAAAAAATTTATTTTCATTTTTCTATTAAAAAACTAAATATATATAAACAATGTACTTATTTTAAATATATGTTAAGAAAAAGAAATAAATAAAGCATTATAATATGATTCTGTAATGAAAGTCATATATTATCACCTTATCTTTATCCATTACTAAGACATGGCTTTTACAGTTACTAGGTATTTCCAGAAACACTGCGGGCATCAACACGCTCCATTGGTGTTTTCGTGATTGGTTACAAACTTATTATCAATGTGATTCAATATTCAGGTTAAAATCAACTTAATGACAGTGTCCTTATGTACGTTAACATTTTGAATGTACCTCTTCGTAATTACAGTCTCCTTAAGTACGTATAATTACAGTAATGTGGTATTGGATTGGAGGCTGTGGAACAAAGGTTGTGATGAAACGTGGCATAGCAGTGGAGGGTCCCTTTGATAATTAATAAGTTAAAAAGTATAGCGTAGAGCTTAGAAACGCCAATTATGATATACTCCTACATATACCCACCACTCACCAAACCTTATGGGGTTTCTGCCATGTAGTTTGCTCCATCTAAAAGTTAACTTACTATTTCTGCAATCAAAGAGAGGAAGGTACACATCAACTTCAAGAGTGTGAAATATTTTGGAAATCTTTCATAAATTAGGTTAATTTATAATGTAAATGGGATAAATCTTATAAGTCACGAAGATGAGTGTAGTTTAAATTTATTTTTAATATAATATTAAAGTTTATCTTAATAAGATGTGTTGAATCTTTTGTGTAATTCATAAATATATAATTTATATATAATTTTACGTAAGAAATGTGATAAAGATATATTAAAAATTTTATATCAAATAAAAATAAAATCAATTTATTATAAATAAGTGAATCAAATTTTACTTTATAAATTAATTTTGTAAAAATAAATTAGAGTTAAATTCACTTTTTAATAATTTATTTATTTTTATTTTAATATGAGATTTATTATTGGTTTTATACCAACATTCTCCTTGAACTTTAAAAGGTTAAAGAAGGGAGCATTTCTGTGTCCAGAAAATATGGACTTTTTCTTGCACAAATTACTGTTAACACATAGCTGAATAACCAACTAGATCACTAACTTTATACATGCTTTCTATTAGCAAAATATTAGTTTTGTTAGTCTTTTCTTTTTTTCTTATATATATATATATATATATATATATATATATATATATAGGATTAATAAAAATGTGAATAATACTTCAGTTATACTTTCCTTAAACGGGTTAAAGTTTTAAATTTTGACATCAATAAATTTAGTTTTTCATTTTAAAAAATAAGTAAATTTAGTTTTCTTATTTTTTTAAATATGATGAATTCTTAAAAAATAATTCAAAATAATAATTTTACTAGTGTTTCTAAAAATGCATAAATCTATCCGAGTAAAGATATATTTTTTCTTAAAATTGCTATTGTCGGGAAGATTTATATTTTGAAGAATTATTGTAGATAAGTCTTTGAATACAGGGCTAAAACAAGTCTCATACTTACTAAGTGTTTTTTTGAAGTCTAGTTTTTCTACGTTCATACATTGTTTATATGAAAATTATTCTTTATTGACTTGGAATCTTGGAGACAAGTCTGAGTCTACACGAAATATATTTTCTTGTAATGACAGTTTTTTTTCTTTAAACAATTGATTTATATTTGAATTTTGATAAACTTATGTCAATTTTTTAAGTAAACATTATTTGAATCAAGAAAGTGAGTTCAAGCATAACTAAACTACAAAGATAAACCTCAAATGCAATTATGTAAATCAAATGAAGTAAAGGAAAATCATTGTGGATTCCAAAGTAAGCAATGGTAATAAAATTTGCCAACTTGGTGTATTATATGAAAATCCCATCATGATCTTGATATTTGAAATTGATAATTTTGTCTTGACTTAAATACATATTAGGTTTGTTGTAAAATCAGCTAAAAGCATAACTGAAGACTAAAAAGTTTAAAGGACCTGGATGTAGATGGAGGTAGCTAGAATCTCTAGATTTTAGACAAAATCAAATTAATTGGGTGCAAGAGAATTTTTATAGTACGTTTTCATGGAGAAAGGAGATAAAAAAAAATTAAGAAAGTTGTTTGGTAGGGAATAGAACCAACACATTCCCACACTCCAACTCCAACAAGAATTTTTGAAAAGGCAAGCATCGGATCCAGAGCAGAGTTAGTAGGGGCATTACAGTCACAAGGATTTCTCGTGTCTAGGTTCATCTTTTTTTTTTTTCATATTTTTAATCTTATCACACTATTCATGAATTTTTTTTTATTATTTTACTTCTTTTTCTTTTGTTATAACCCTCACATTTTTTAAAATATTTTTTATGAAATATTTTCAAAATGTAAGATAATTTTTATATATAATAATTATATATATTGTGATAAAACAAGAAACAAATCATTTTTATAAATATTTGTTAAGATAAAAAATTTACTACATTTCATGATTTTTCCAAAACAACTTTAAGCTACACTTAAAAAAAAACAGAGATAGTAATGTTTAATATAATTTTATTTATTAATTTTCAATTATATTATCTTATAATAAAGAAAAGGCTTAATGTTGTATACTTATCTATGTAAATGTCATTTTTCTATTAACTACCCCTTGTATTTTCATTTTAATCTTTAAAAACATTTCATTACTGATATTTTTGTATTTTATTGAGACATTAATATTTTATAATCTTTCTAGATATTAAAAATAATTTTAGAATAGAAGTAGTATAATTTAAATAATATATAAATATTTTATTATTAAAATGAAAAGTTATTTTAAATAGATAAATAAAATTATTCAAGTTTCATTTTAATATAATTTATATTTCTTAAAAAAAAAACATTTTTTTCGTTTCTATTACCTTTTTATATTTTTAACCTTAACCTTGATCAGATTAATAATTAGAGATCATCTCAATAATGACTAAAGTTGTCAGATCATATTTTAAATTAAATTAAGTTTAATTTTGCTTGTTTTTTCTTTGATTTAGTTTTGTGTCTTTCTGTGTACATAAATACATGTGTATTGCATGTGATGTTATTGATTCTAGGATTAGATTCTATTAGTTTTGTGTCTTTAGAAAAATATTTTTTTTCTTCTTTATCACCCTTCTAGATTTTAACCTTAACCTTCTTTAGATTGACAATTAGAAATCATCTTAGGACTCTTGGAAATGAATAGAGTAAAGTTGTCAGATAAAACTTTTTATTAGAATAAGTTCAATTTTGCTTATTTTTTCTTTGAGTTAGTTTGTGTCTTTTTGTGTACATAGATACAGGTGCATTGCATGCGATGTGTTTGATTTTAGGATTAGCCTATATTAGTTTTGAACCTTCTAAACTGATTTGAAGTTTACTTGAGTAATTATAGAACTCTGAATAGGATTGATTCACATTAGGGAACACATCCCAAATTAAACTAGGAAGCTAAATTTGTAGTATATCTAACCTATGTCATTCTTCTCCAAGACTATCCTGTCGTTCTCTTAAATGAATTAAGGGATTTTAATGAAATAATTAATTAAATTTAATAAAATAAAATCAGAATTTTAAATAGATTAGATAAATGCAAATAATAAAATAAAAACAGATTAAATAAATTCAAGTAATAAAATAAAAACATAATTTTAAACAGATTAAATAAATGCAAATAATAAAATAAAAATATAATTTTAAACATATTAAATAAATTCAAGTAATAAAATAAAAATAGAAATTTAAACAGATTAAATAAATGCAAGTATTAAAATAAAAACAGAATTCTAAATAGATTAAATAAATTCAAGTAATAAAATAAAAACAAAAATTTAAAGAGAGTAAATAAATGCAAGTAATAAAATCCAACCTGACTTCTCTTAGGTTCTCTCAAATCCCTCACTCTCAAATCCCTCACTGGTTCCTAAAAAAAATTGGCATGCGTGGGTTAATTAACCGAGATCTTCCTAAAAAAAAATTGGTATGTGTGAGTTAATTAACCGAAATCTCTGTATCTATTTAACGTTCCAAACACCCCCACAATCATGGAGCATCTTGACGAATACACAATATGATGAACAATTGCAATTGTCCATGTGAACAGTTATATTATTCGGACTCAAACATTGGTTCATAAATTCCATAACACAATCCAATCGATATTGATTCAATTACTAAATTAATCCAACTATTAAATCCAAAAATCATATTAAAATAACAATTGAGCATGTAATTATGGAAAAAATTACAAAACATGAACCTCAGGATTAAGAAACGGGAGAGCACTTGAAGATCAGATTGAACAGAACAATTAGCCAGATGAATGTAAAACGAGAGAAGAGAAAGAAAGGACAAAGAAAATTTGTATTTAATTATCAACTTTCTACTGTGATGTGATATCTCTTAGATCTACCAAGAGAGCTTTATTTATAAAAAATTTAACCTAAAACATGAAATGCCTAAATCGTCATCCATAAAGAAAATATGCCATGTCGCCTTGTTGTCCAGCCTTTGAATACCAACTTCAACTCCAATTTTAATCACTTTCTAGTTCGAATTTGCTCTTGGATCTTGAATAAAATTTGTAGATCTTTAAGTTTTTTGTAAAATAAAATAAGAATCAAGTAAATCCAAGTTATATGGCAAAATTTATGGACAAAATACTAAACACACTCAACTCTTTTAAAATTACAAAAATTGTGTCAAAATAATAACAAACTTTTAACTAAAATCTAATTGACACCTAATTGACCCAATTACACCAAAACAGTGTATAATCCTAATAATTACAAATTGATTTATCTTTATTGTCATCATTATGCAATCGAAAAGTGATAAAATAAATAATTATGAAGGATCAAGTGACTGAAGTTAAGGTTATAGTCTTCCAACTAGTAAGAAAAGATCTAAAAAATCCAATTTGAAGCACCTGGAACAATTTTATAGATATGTAGATTATGCAGACTCGATGTGCGAGACTTGTGCTCATTAGGTGAAATTCAATTTTTAAAAAACCTAAAAGCATTAGTCATTGAACGAGTCACTCTTGTTGGATGAATTTGGTATACAGGTTTGGTCATTGGTCAAGCCTAACTTTTGCTTAGCGAATTGTTTTATCTAAAAACCCAAAAGTTTTGGTAGCTGGGTGAAAAAGCCTCATTGAGTGAGATAGTGATGTCCTAAATGGCTCGCTGAGGCTTTGTCGTGGAAACAACCTAGTGGTATAACAAGTGTACATTTCTGAATCTATTTTAATACACGAGTATTTTAGAAATAAAGTCAAATATATGTTATTACATGTGAGCGAATTTTTTAGCATGAATAGTAAACATTATAGAATAACCCAGAATAGACACTTGATTGTAGATTAATATGGTATATTCTGAATTGTGAGATATGAGATGATTACAAATGTTTGAACTATTATAGAATTATATTGAAAGTTTCAAAAATACTAACTTATCTTACTTTCTTGCTTGTGTTTATTGTGATTACCGCATATTATACAGAATATATATGATATTGTACGTGATATAACTCCACATTGAGCCGTTGAAATTTTTGGTTTTCTTTTGTTGTTTTACGTTGGTATATTTATATATTTAAAAGCTTTTATAAAAAATATATTATTTTGTAATAATGTAACTGGAAATATTACAAAGTCTCTTTAAATTTGTTGTTCTATTTATATTTTTCAACGAATGTATTTGTAAAAAAATGGGACTATTTTGAAGAAAATTGTTCCAAAAATTGAAGTGTGTATTGTTGTTTGTTGAAAAATCCACTGAATTTCACTCAAGAATTAGGGAACAACTAGTAACTAATAACATATAATATGTTTTTTAAATAATAATTACAAAAATAGAAAGCATATTATATATATTAATACATTGTTAGTGATGATATAAAAATTACTAACACTATCAATACATAAACGTTTTCCTTAAACTTAAAGGTTAATTAGCCAGCTTAAGCTTATTATATAAACATAGAAGTGTAATTTGATAATAATGCATATAGGATTGCTATCACTATGAAGATAAATAATTAGTGTCCTCTCGTTAATATACACTCAATCACAAAACACTCACTTGGAAGGCCCCTCACCAAATGTAAGTGAAAAGTCTAATCATGTGTGTCTAAGGTCTTTTCCAAAGAAGGCAGAAAGCTTGATAAGGTTATCTCTTATGTGACCACTTCCCATTATTTCTTTTCGTTTTTGTGCTTTTTATATGGTTTGAGATGCATGAAAGAATTATGAAACCACTTTTGTAGAGAGGAGCTTTCATAAAATTACTTTGCCAACATAAGTAATAAGCAAGTAAAGCCATTGGTTAAGTGCCTTCACTGATATATACCACAGTATCATATTCACATTGACTGTTGTAGAACATGCTCCTCTAACTCCTTTTTCTCTTCCCCTTTTTACTTTAATTATCCAGTTTTGGTTTCACATTGTAAAATAACTAACAAAGGGTTAAGACAAGGTCATGTCAATAATGGATGTTCACTGAAATTTGAAGTCACATTCAAATCCACACCAATGTCACCACTATTTGGAAGGGTAGCCAATGGAGGACATGCAGATACAGATAGACTAGTGCAACCTTTTCAATGGATGCTAGCAACATTGTAGCCTTAAAGGGGTGCCTTTTCCCAACACATGATGAATGAAAGCGTGAGACTCGAACTGTTTAGCTTTTTGAGATTGGATGTAGTGGATACTCAAATTCTAATATTTATTAATCTCATATTTAGCACTAACAAACTTTGATTAGATAGAGGTAGACAGGAAAACCAACTTGTGGGACCTTGACAACCATATGAGATATAGTCCTTAGATTAGATTTGTGATGGTATATTGTTATTGTGATTATTACTATAATAATGATACTGTGACAAAACTATTAGAAGGTGGTTGGAGGTGGGTGATGGATAAGTTTGGGAAAACAACCGCTTAGTCCCAGATTTGAGATTTTGCCTTATCTTTGAAGGTAGACATGTAGGGCTTTTGAAATTTTTGTACGCAAATCATGTCCTCCTAATGCATAGCCACTTTCTGGTCACTTTCTTCATGACTCGTTCATTTCCTAACTTTCTCTATTTTGATGACATTTGGTCGATTGGTCGTTAACTTCACCACACACCACTTTAAGTTGGAAATCACAATTCACAATGAAACCTCTCCTTTTCATCTCAGCTGCATTGCATAAATTACTGAATGTTTGAGGAAGACTTTCAGAAGTCTAATATACATAACATTTTTTTTTATTTGATTACTCTCTTGGTCTTCATCCTATGTGTCACGTTACTGACATATAATACGAGATTTTCATCAGTAGTATGCACCGACTTAATAGAAAAGTTTGAAATTATATATACCAATCAAAAGTAAAATCAATAATAGTTTAACATATTATTTCAATTGGTTAAAGGAACATCATTGAGGCATTTTGGTCTCACGAGTTACAAGCATAACGCCTTTTTAACAAGTGGGTTATTTCTTCCTTTATCTTTTATTGCCATATTATCTTCAACTGAGGAATCTTAAGAAGGTGATAAAGAGCGAGTAGAATTTTCTTTGAACCTTCTGTTTGAATATCCATTATATAAAAAGAAGATTCTATTGCACCCACATTTCTATCTTTGTATTCCCACCGCATTCTGGCACTTTTTTAGAAGAAAAAGTAGTTTACAAAACATTGTTATGCATCGTGAAGGAATAGGAAGAAGAAAGATTAAAGGACGAAGTATTTAGAAATTTATAAAACATAGAAAAAAAGGTGTATAAAAAAGCAGAGGTGCAAAAGGCCTACATGAAGATGGGCTAGATGAGGCCCACTCAAGTAGGAGCTGGACCTAGATATTTGTGGGACTACCCATCCATGTAAGACAAATTCTTCCTCCACCCCCATACCCTCTTCCTGCACCCCCATATAATTTTTTTATTCCATAACTGCCCTTCATGAAATTACATAAATATCCCTATCTTAATAAAACTCATCCCCTTCCCAACCGGATGATCCGGTTTAATTTTTTGAAAATGAGAACCGGATGCACCTCCCATCCGGTTCACAATTTCAAAAAACTGTAAACCGGATCGCCTGGTCATCCGGTTGTCATCCGGTTCTCATTTTAAAAAAAAAATATAAACCGTTCGTCTGGTTAAGAGAACCTTCGTCCGGTTTAGGTAAGCCATTCACGACTTCCGTTCCTTCGTTATTCAAAATCTTTCAATTAATCCCTCATAGAAGCATTAGGTAACCAATTTGTGATGTTTATTAACAATTAGTAGGTGATATTGATAATTAGAGTAGTTGATTTGGGATTTGGGGGGCTGTCGACGGCGAATTAGAGGATTTTCCGATCTGCTGGGTTGATAACCGGATGGAGTCGCCCGATTTGTATTTTTTTTTTTTAAATGAGAACCGGATGCACCCCCATCCGGTTCACAATTTCAAAAAATGAAGAAGAGAGTATTTATGTAATTTCATGAAGGGCAGTCATGGAATAAAAAAATTATATGGGGTGCAGGAAGATTGTATGGGAGTGGAGGAAGAATTTGTCTCCATGTAAATCTATATTTAAACATACCAAATTTAGTTCCACTTCATAGGTCCGCGGATCTGCTGACAGAAGGCCCACGAGCCTACTTTTCTTTATTACTATCAGAATTCTTTATTTGTGTGCTACCCCAACCCAAGACAAGTGGAAATTATATTATTATTTTTATTTGCTTATGAAATAACCTTTTTTTTTTTTTTTATAAAAATTACATTTTTTACAAATAAATAAGTTAAACTCTACTTAGGCCCATAAAACGTGACCAAAATCTTTCACTATACATGGACTGGCCAAAGTAGGAATGTCCTGTCCTCTCCAAGCCCTTAAGAAATTTGTATACAAAACCTTCATTCTGGATCTACAATTTTGTAGAGAAAGAAAGCACCCCTTTCGTAGATTCTGAATTAACTAGTTATCTATAAGGAAGGCTTTAGATTTCCAATTAACCTCTCCGTGATGTGAAAACGGTAAGGAGTGTGTAAGCTGGTACTGTTATATGAACAACACCAGATAAAAATGGACCAAAATTATTCGGAACAAACAAAATGTAGAAGCAATATCGGAATAAAGTAAAGGCAATCACATGATATCCCTTTATGGATGAAAGATTCCGATTGCCTACTACAAAAATCAAAGGAAAAGCATATGAAAGTGTTACGGAACTTGTATCCGTGAACAGCACCTAAGGAACAAACCAAAACCAGCGTGCGTATGCATGAATAGGACACAATAAATTAAGAGCCCAACCCTGTTTGTACCATTCCAGATTAGCTATTAATGTGGACACAAATGCATGTGCAGTAAACATTCATATCCATTCATAAATAAATGGGTCAAACACCCCTCTCTCCCAACAAGAAAAAATAAGTATGGGGAAGCCAATTACTGCCAAAAATTGCAAGTCATCAAGACATTCAATAACTGCATCAAGACCAGACCATCGCCACACCTGCTAACCTTCAAAAGTATTTTAAAGAAAAAATGAAAGAAGAAACCACATTTTGGCTGGTTTAACATTTCACTTCATCATTTGCAATTTTCTAACCCCCACTTCCGAACAAGTAAAAACATAAATAGATTTTTTTGTGTTAGGTAAATTTTGCACCACGGTGAACAGAATATTCACGAGTGTCTCAGTACATAAAGATTGCTTGATTTTGAACAAAAAACTAAATGGACAAATATTGGTGAATGACAACGCAATTCTTGAGTCTTGACCACAATATCTAAGTGAATATAATAATCCACAGATTGAAATAGCATCTCTTTCTCCTCTTTCAAACAAGACACGTAATTAAATTATGAAACTAACTACTGCTAAGGCTCCAATGACTCCAGAGGGCAGGATAGGACTACTCATACAACAAGAAAGGGATCAAACTATAAAAATAATACAAGGGCCCAGTCCACGATATAATGTAGTGTAAGTACTTTTGTGCCAGATGGCCAAATCTAGTTCTTGACAGATTGGTTAGATTACATAAGCAATGAGATTTTACATTTTATTTGTATGTATTTTAGTTTGTAAGTACAGGTTCAATCTGTACCAACAAGAGATTGATCTCCCTTTTTGACTCTCTGAGACCACAGGTCCCAATTAGAAGTAAACAGATACAATTGACAGTCATCTCATCTCACTAGATTAGATAAATGTCAATGTCAACCGGTTAATGAATCAATTCTATAGTACTAAATAAACCCAACACAGATCCAAAAGAAAAATCCATTTTTAACCTCTCCCCCCTCCCCCAATTGGCACCAGCCTGTACCACTTGCATTCCAACAAAGAGAAATGGCAACCTCAGTGCTCCATCCATGCCAAATCAAGCACGTTTCTAGACTTTAAGTAAATGAGTAGCTAGCTTGTAACTTGGAACAACTGTCGTCATGATCAATGCTTTCCAGGATTTTTTAATGAATATGATCTTTTTTCTGTGATAATTTATTAAATGAATACACGGACGGCAGGGAAACCGCAATTTTGCCTCATCTAGAGTCATAAATTTCTTAAATAAACAAGTAATCATCATGAACATACAAGGTATGAAAATGTAACAAAAATATTAAAAAAAAAACAAAGTTTTGTTTCTTTCAGAACATATTACTATGGCAAACTGCAAGAGTCATCATAATATCATCAACCACCATCTATGAAACAACATAAAGGACAGCCAAACCAGAACTAGAAAAGACATTTTTCTATTGCTAGTCATATACCAGTGACCACATAGACTAGCTGTCAAGCATTCTGTAGACTCCCCAACTCAAAATGCCAAATATAGCACCAATTCAAAGAATACTAGATGATGCACGCGTTTTGACTTTAACAACATTAACTAAGTTTGACTGATCGAAGATTAATAGAACTGTTGAGATTTTGTGAAGGTTATCAGTTTAAATTGAAGAGCCTATGCCATCATAGATATTTTAAACACCATTAAAGAGAAAAATCTTAAAAATTATGCTTCAGTAAGACAACTGACTGACACACGTAATTTACTTGGAATCAGTATCTTTACAAGACTAGAGTTGAGTAAGAAGCCAATGCCTTTGTCACAATCTGAAGTAGTAGTTAGTTCTATATTTGTCCTGTCTATAAAAAACCTCCAAAACACCAACAAATCCTTACATTGTTTAGCCCGATTAAAGACCAAAGTTTCGGAGATATTTTTGAAAATCAACACGATTAATTAATTTGAAACATCTTTTCCTAGACAATATCCTTCATAGTGAGACAGTAAGTCAGTGATATCCAAATAAATATTACTATATGCCTACTTTCATGCCTCCAATAATCATACAGTTGTTAACTTCCAGCATCAAAGAGCTTCAAATCTCCACTGATTGAGATTTGAAGCCAGGTGTTCCAGAGAGCCAGGCAAATAACACAAGTTGTTATGTGATGTGATGATAACTATATACAGTCATACACTACCAACAAAAAATTCCATTCAAAACCTAAACCAAATCGCATAAACATAAACCGTTGAAAGTATCAATTACCCAGACAGAATCAGAAAACGAATCTCCAATCGAACCTAGGGTTTTTTCAAAACATCAGCCCGCCCAAAGAATTCAAGTCCAAACCTGACATTCCCGATCTCCGCCGACCAATTCGCCGGAACTGGAATTCGAGGAAACACTAACGGGAACTTTCCGGCAGAGAACCTTAAGGACGCGCGTCCGGAACCTCCAGGAACCGGAGCGGAAGGAGGTGGAGGCGACAACCTGGACGTCAAAGAGAACGGACTTGGAGGTTCGTTCGGCGTTGAGATCGTCGATGAGAGAGGGTTGGAGGTAGGTGCTGGCAGCGACGAGGGTGGCATTGAGAGTGGTCTCAGACTTGGTTTCCTGTTTGAAGGGGGCGAGCTGGGAGTCGGCGATGTCGACAGCGCGGTAGAAGATGAAGGAGCGGAGGGCGTTGTAGGTGACGGTCATCTTCTTGTTGCCGTTGCGGACGAGGAAGGCGAGGTGCCACGTGGCGGAGAGGGATTGGGAAGTGGTGGAGAGGTTGGTGAGGGAGAGGGAGTGGAGGGTGAAGTGAGGGAGCGAGGGGCGGAGGACGAGCCAGGTCACGATGAGGATGACGCCGAAGATGACGGCGAGGCAAATCATGGTGGCGAAGAAGGCGCGGAAGAAGGAGCGGGAGGCGTAGGAGCGGGAAGGGGGGTAATTGGAGTTGTAGTATTGGGGCTGGGGGTAGGGACGGGGAGCGGCGGCATACGGATAAGCGGTGGCGGGCGGCGGAGGCTGACCGCCGTTGGGGTGGTGGAACGGCGGAGCGGGGTAGCCGGTGGCGGGGCGAGAAGGATCTTGCATAACGTAACGGAACAACAAAGCGGTGTTTGGAGTGAGCGAAGTGAAGGAGTGGAAAGGTTGTTAGGATTTGTGGGTGTCGCTATTACTACTCTTCAATTTTGGCTTTTTATAAAGAATAATACCCTTTTTTTTTCTATTTTGCCCAAAAGGAGAGGTTCACTAAAACTCATTCATCCTAAGATCGTTTTCAAAATATTATTTTTTTATGATAAATAGTTTTTTATTTTTTAAGATAAGATTCCCTTTTCGGCATTCTCTAAAAGTATATTTTGTATATAAACATTTGCAAACCGATATTTCTTTTATTATTCATACCTAATTTGATCATATGATTTGACTTTAAGCTGACTTAATAGATATGGCTGAAGAGCAAAACGTGTCTATCAACGTGTGCACGCATTAGACAAGGGACGCGCAAACGTTTGTCACTTAGATATTCTTGTTTGGGTTTGTTTTGCTAATGCTTAACACTGTTAAACCTAGGAGTGAAACCAACTTATTGTCTCTTAATTGCAACATACAGTTGTTTTTTGCAAAGGAAGGTGGAGAACATTGGAAATAAAAAAAAAAAATTAGTTGTAATTTTAATGAAAAAAAGTTAGTAATTTATTATAAGGTTTGACTAGGTCCTGCGAAGCATCTTGAGAATAAGCACGAAGGTGACTTTCTTGAAAAGACAGACATAAATTAACTCGTCGTCATCGCAAAAAAGCAATGCTCGTTTAAAGAATTAGTTTTATGGTAGTTTAAAGAATTAGATTTTTGTATAACACTTCCTATATGATATTGTTTTTCATTATATTTTTTTTATTTGTAGAAATAATAATAAAACTATATTATCTTTCGTTAATGACAGGGTGTTGTTGGTGCAAATTTAGCTGCACCGGCTTTTAAAGAACTATGGTTTGAATGTTTTCTATTTTTAGTTAAAAGTTGTTTTTACTATTTTTTTTTAAAGTCTGTTGTACAAGAAAAGGTCATTATTTATTTTCTATTCTTATTTTCTTTTTATACAAACTTTTGAAAACATAAAGATAGTTTTGTAATTAGAGATGAGAAAAAACTCTTGTTTTTTTCTCAAACTAAACCGAACATGATTTTCATTAACTTATTGACAACTTCTAGTTTATCAAAGCACTTTTGTTTAGAATAATTAAAGTGCGATTTATGTATCTTTGATCAGTATTTTTTTTTCTAAATTTTATTACTATATCTTTATATTAATTTACTTAACTATCAAATAAAGTAACTTTGAAATATTGTATACTTAAAATTATATAATTGAGTAAATATCTTTAACCTTTTTTTAAATCCCACTTCATCATTTTAATATTTTACGTATTTTTTCATCTCAAATATCAATCATATATATTCTCAGATTTTTATCTTTTAAAATTACTACGCTCCCTCTACATCTAAATTATTATTTTCTAAATGTTTACTACATTTTCGTTTGTTTTCAACCTTTTAAACTCCACGTAAAAAATCTATACCTTATACAAAACATATACCCTCTCCATACCTAATTCTAACCCTTTTTAGAAAATTGTGTATGTCTAGAAGAATCCCTTAAAGTTGAATGATACATTACTTTTTTTAAAAATATTTAATTAACCGAGAGATTTGCAGTAAGAAATTAATAAAATACTTTAAATGAATGATATGAATTTTCTTCTTCTAACTTGGTAAAAAATAATTAAAGATTTAAATGAATGGCATACAAATTTTCTTTCCTAATCTTACTCAATTTCTTTACCTTTAAATATAATAAAAGTAATTTTGACAAAAAAAAAAATACGCATTAAAGACCAATTTATTATTTTTAACTAGTTTATATATTATAAAGCGAAGAAAGGTTAAAAATGTTGGAAAACGAAAAAAAGCATGAAAAATAATAAATAAATATTAAAAAAAATTGATTCATTAAACTTTTAATATATATAATTAATTATGTAGTAAATATATTAAAAATCATTTAATTATTTATGACATTTACATTATGTAAAAAAATAGAAAATATAATTATGTTCTTAACTCTATTAATATTTGTTCTTTATATAAAAATATAATAAATAAATATTTTTTTACTTTTTATTTATTTCCACTCTTATTATTAAATCCAATTAACTTTACTTTTTTTTTAATTTATTTTCCACTCTCATACTTTCCATTCTCTAGTTCAAACAAAAAAATTCTTAAAGGTATTATAAATAGGGTTATAGAGTAGTATTTTTTTTTCTTCATATAATGAATATTTTTTATAAGTTAGAGAGAAGAATGATCAAGGAAAATATAATATATTTTACCTGATGCTTTCAATTACTTAAAATAAGCATAAAACAAATTTTATGTATTTAATCAAATAATATGTTTTTAGTAAATACTTTTCATTATTTTTCTTCAATTACTAACCCCAGAATATTGCATTAGCTAAATTTCTCTATTTGTTTCTTATTACATCATAATTGTAGTCCACCACAAAGGTAGAACACTGAAGGAGCATGTCCACACAATTGATCGTAAGTTGATGTTATTCATTCGTATGGTTACTATTTACAACAGCATAAAAAGAATTACAAAATAAATGAAAGAAGAAAAGATAAAGCCTGTTTGTTCTCTCAATTCAAGTGGGCACTTTAAAAAGCTATAAGTAGAAAAGTAATTGAAAATATCAAACACAAGCAAACTTACCATGGATTAAAGCACCCCATTAACTAACTGCGTCCTCCACTTTCGTCGATCATCAATCCTTTTAAACTCTTGGCTAACCAAATGGCTGTCTCCCTTGGGGAAACTTTATCTTTTCCAAAAGGCTTCAGAACAACTGCAAGTTCCTCCAATCTATTTTGCTGCAGCAAATCTGCAGATAATTCTAACAGTCCTTCAAGGGCCTCAGCTCTCTGCCTGGAAGATTTAACATCCAAAATTTCCTTTGCTGGTGGTTCCACTTCAGCTGTAGGAGTGTATCCGGAATACTCAGGGGAATCAGATTTTGCAACAAGAGAATCAGGATTTTCCACATCTTGTTCCCTAACACCAGGATGATCAGAAAAACTTGATTTCACGCTCAACGAGTCGGTGCAACTTGAAGATTTTAAGTTAGGAGGATTACTCAAGTTTCTAATTTCCATATTTTCAGAAATATTTGACTTCAAGCCAATAGCTTCTGAGCAATTAGAAGATTTTAGGGTCAAAGGAGTGCTCACGTTTCTCATTTCTAAATCATCCCTTACAATGTTGATAAACTTACCAACATCTACATTTTGAACTCCCATCTCCACGGATTCCTTCACTGGCTGATCACTCCCCACACGGTAACTGCTATGGCGTATGACATGAATGACATCATCAAAAGCTGGTGGAAAATGGCCAACAGCTGGCCTTTCTGGTGCCGGAACTGTTCCTTTCTCCTCCTGTAAAACTTTCTGGCTTGAAATTTTAGTAGAGATAATTAAAGGAGCAGTTTCTTCCGCTGATGACAGTCTTCCCCTCACCATAAATTTGTCATCACTGGTCAGGGACATAAGTTTTGGCTGGCTAACTCTATCAAGCCTATTATTTGGCTTGCTTGCTGGACCAAATTCTTCACAAACAGACTTTTCTCCAGAAATGGGGACTGGCTCTTGAGGAGACTTGGTTGAAGACATCTCCTTAGAAATATCTTCAACATCTTCTATTTCTTCAGTGATTTCAGCAGAGGATTCTACAGATGTATTTTCACACCTGGAGCCCGCAGCTATGATCCTCTGATTTATGGGAAAACTATCATCAGAAGCAAACATTACCTCAGCATCTTGAACTGAATGATCTGGAGATAAACTGGGACATACTTTCTGGTCACTAGTCATTATCTTCTGAAAATGTGGCGTAATGACAGGGGTTTTCTCAGACAATTGTTCAGACATCTCAAAATTCGAATAGGATGCAGGTGAACTGCTATCTGCTCGTGATTCCACTTTTTCTGCGTGGTTTAAACTCTCTTGAACAGGAAGTGTTGTTTCACTTAAGTCAATAAAAGTGGTTGCAAAATCAGAAAGTTCGAATCCTTGAAGAGAGAAAGAAGATGAGACAGAATTGCTGCTGTCTGTTTGCATTCCTTTGGAACTGCTTTCAAAAGTGTTTAAAGGCTCTCGAGTAATCTCTCTAGAAACATGTGGTAGATGACTGTTGGTCAACTGGTTATGGCTTATCTTGGGCTCCCGAACCATTTTGTTTGGACTTGACTTTCCAGTATAATTTGCTGCATTTGGAACATCAAACCCAGCCTGCCTCACATGTCCTGGAAAAGAAGGTGGCTTAAGTAAGCTTGGAGGAGGAGTCTTTTGCCTTGGCTTAGCAGGAACTTCACGACCTTCTACTTGCTTGGAAGGACCCAGTGGTGGAATCACAGTATGTCGAGGTTTAGTTTTTGGTGTGGATTCAATCATTGGTAACTGCCAGCATGAATCAGTGTACGAGAAATAAATTTAAATGTTACGAAGGAATCTTCAAAAGTAACTATATTACACTAAAGCATTTATAATGGTAATGTACCTGATGCTTTGATGTTTGTGATCCTTGCAGTCTTTTTGCAGGATCAGGAGTTGCTTTTGAAGGTGCAATAGTTGGCACCTCCAAATTCGGCTTCAAATCACAAGCACCAAAATTGGGTTTGGGCAATTTGGATAATGTCTCTGTATTTATTTTATGCGTCAACACACCACCACCCTTCATGCTACTGCCTCTTATTGGAGAACTTGTCTCTCTAAGTTTTCTATTTCTTAATGCTGTCACTACATTCTTAATTGCTATTGGTTGCTTAGATACAACACTAGAATTGTGTTCATTATTAAACTGCTTAGTCACCACTTGATCAACAGTTTTGGCATTGACTTTGACAGAGCCATTTCCTTCTTCATCAGGCCGAAGTTGCTCAGAGCCATCATCCTCAATTGGGGCCATGTCTAGTTCAGTACTTTTGACATCACACTTCTGCACTGCATTTGCAGTGTTTTTCGCATTTGGCATCGAACTATCTTTCTCGGTACTTGAACTACTACTGTTTTGACCTTCTGGCTTATTTTTTCGAGGATGATGAACAATAGAAATTGGCTTTTCAGGAGAACTGGCTGTTGGAGTACAGAACGATGAACGATATTCATCAACATAAGGTAACAAATAAGGATGCTTTAAGACTTCAGATGCCTGCGAAATTATATAATGAAATTGCTCAAGATTAGCAACAGTAGGAAACCGGTGTAACATTGGAAATAAGATCACTCTCAAATAGAGGCTTACTGTTGGACGATGCTCAGGATTTTTCCTCAGCATGCCCTTTATCAGTGTTTTCCTGTAGGTATGAACCAAAGTATAAGATTTCCGGTGAACATACATGAGAAGCAAGAACAGAAATATATGTGTGTATACATATGTATATGTATGTATATCATCATCTAAACCTAGACAGATTTGAGCTTCTCTTATTGCCAAACAGAAGCCTGTCAGTCCTTTCTATATGAATGGCAGCAAAAGCGAAAGGCAATTAATTTAGCCTGAGTAATCACTCGCTTTCCATCAATACTAGCCTCAATAAAAGCTGATGATACTTACAAGGATGGCGAATAGCAAGGAGGCAGAGGGCCAATAGAGGAACGGTTTATCTTGCTTATCAAACCTGCCATATCCTGAAAAAAAATATTTACCATGCTTATCAAGGGATAGAAAAAACACGATGACAAATTGCATTCTCATATATAAATAAATATATCAGACAAGATTGGGTCTACAACAAGCTTAAATGTAGAAGTTCGAACTCTACTGATATCACAATAGCAACAACCATAAAATAGGTCATGATGAGGATTCCGGAAGGGATAGTTCTTTGATCATGCCAAGGCTTTTATAGTTTTACCCCTTCTAGACCATTTACATTAGGGTGGGCAAAAAATCTTCTAGGCCCAAATTTATGGTTTGCTGATCCAGTCCAACCCTTTTACATCCATATAATTAGATCATATTTTTGTTCCACCCCAATTCTTTTAGTTACTCAATAAAATGCTGATTTTTTCCATGTGGATTTTAGAAATTGGAAACTCAAAATAACATTTCTCTCTAAGCTAGCTTTGAACGAGAAGACCGAATAGGAAGTCTGATTCACTGAATCACAGTCCTCTTTCTTCTTCACAGTTCAACCCCAAAAATCCAATCTCATAAACCCCTGTTCATGAAGAGGGAAATCCAATCTTCTTTCTCACAGCATCATTCGCAACATTTCTTCAATTAATTTGGTAGTAACTGCTATTTTCCTTTACTGATTCATTCTAGTTCAATTTCTCATACAATGTTCTCTTCTTTTGGCATTCACAAATTTCAAGTTGCTTCCAACTTCTGATATGTTTGTTAACAGTATGGCATCCATTCGTAATAAACTTAATTTTTATACTTCCTTTCAAGTAATTTTGCTAAATTGAGCTCTCCTGTCAACCTCAAGTGCCTAGAGCATTGAAGCAAAAGCATTACACTCACGGAAATGGAATTATATCTTCAATACTCATCTCAGATTTGGTAAGTCCAATGAATATCCTTGATTTGAATACGTGCATGTCTTTTTCTTTCATTTTGATGGACAAATTAAAAATACACACTTCATACTTTAAGATGCGTGTTTTTATTATATATTCTACTGGGAAATTTTGTGGAGAATTTCTCAATGATCTCGTTCAGTGGTTGGCTAATTTCCATATAATTTTACGGATGAAAAGCCACATCGTGTTAGAAACGCAGGCTACTACCACTGATAGTGGTGTACTTATTTTTGAAATTTCATGCATTTTTCCCACATGGATTCCTTTGGTTTCTGTATCTAGAACCATTGGATTATGGTGGAATGATTACGTATACCCAATGGACTTCCTATGTGTCTTCATATCACAAGAGATAATATTTTGGTATGTAATATAAACTGACCAATTTTACACTCTTTCTCATTCGTGATAAAAATAAATTGTTTATACATATTTCATGAATATGCAAACAGTTTTGTGGCACTTTCTTAGAAGTTAGCTTTCAAAGATTGTATCATCAAAAAGAAATTAATTACTCATTTTTAAGAAAATATTGGATTCGGAATTAAAATTTGGTCCAAATATTTGGATTTGGATTGGATACACGAACTTTTCTTGAGTTGCACAGAATCGTATAATTTGTTAATTAGGGTCCAGACATGAGATATTTTGTTCAGATCAAACTTGAGTATACCATATTAAAAGAATGAGCAAATGATTGTAGCATATATAGTAAAATATTATATATATATATATATATATATATATATATATATATATATATAGGAACTCTCGATCAGAAATTTTGTTATCCTAGACCATTATGCAAATCAATTCGTTATCCTTTCTGTTGAACAAAAATGCAACATTACTACCTGTTTGATTAACACATGATATTACATTCACACATGACTTAATGACTGCGCATGAGATGAGACATCTGATTATATATAGCACACCTGTAATCACTATAAAGTAAAAAAAGAAATCAATACTTACAAAAGCTTTAAACGCTGGGCGATGAGCAGCCATCTCATATATACAACACCCTGAACAACGAAAATGCATTTTAGCAGTAGCAAAACGAATATCAGATATTCATTGGATAAAACATATACCTAGTGACCAAATGTCAGATTTGAATCCATAAGGAATATCCGCAAGCAGTTCAGGACACATATAGTTGGGAGTTCCTACCACCTGCACACAAATATTTACAGAAATTAATTTCCTCAACCAGTAACTTCACATTTGTAAGACAAATGCAATGCTAATCATATGGTACCGATGTCATATTATAAACCTATAGTAATTGGAAATTACTAAAACATGGATTGCATCCTTTAAAAAATGTGAAAGCTGATAAATACAAAGCTCATTACAACATAGTCAGTCTTCCAGCTGAATCAGATTCAAGTAGAAACTTCGATCTTATCAAATCTGAAGCAAGGAAATTAATAAATAATCCACTCAAACAACACTCAATTGGTCTCCACATTTTCTATTTTCTGAAATATTAGTATAAAAAGAAGAAAATAAGAAAGCTTGCAGAAAGAAAAGGCTATGCAACTTTTCGTGGAAATGCCACCTTAGCTTATTTTAGAGTATTATCCCTCACTACTGGCATCCTCTTGGTCATCCCTATTGAACTAATATAAACTCACTTTCAAAATATATCACATCACATATGCATAGGTTTAAGTGTCATTGTGGTCAACAAAGAAAAATATTTATAGTAATTAGTATTACAAGGAAAAAAATAAAATATCTCACAAGCTGAATAAACTTATTTAAAGGATTTCAAAGTTTTTTGTTTCACCTAAGACAAATAGGCCTGCAAGTCTATGTTTCCAGGTTTGACATCAATTTTCGCCTACAGGAGATGTTTTATATGAAAAAAAAAAAAAAATTTAATGATAATTATTTCTAGCAGTCATGGCATAAATTTTATTTAAAATAAGTGTTTTGGCGAGAGTTTACATTTAACATCATAGTAATAACCAGAATGGGGAGTATGGTGTGATGTGAAGGAATAAATCAACGAACAACCAGATAAATTTTAATTAAGCATAGTGAAAGTCGTCATTAGCTAATGGCTTACCAAATAGACTCTAACAAGCATAGTGACAAAGTGAAGCTTTCTGTTCTAATGGGCAGATACTCTAGGATACTAAGTTTGATAGCCAGATGCTACAAAAATTGGATGATTATATGTAAATATGAATGGGTATTCTTGGAGAGTAAGTATAACTAAGTATGTCCTACTGAGGGAGAAAGCAAGGGGAGTGATGTAAGGATGAAAAAACCCAGGCTCTGACTTGGTTTTAGAGCTGCTCAGCTTATGATGTTAACATGCAGGGTTCAACAATGCCGTAAAAACTTGACAGAATAATATCTAGCATGATTCTTTACATCATTCAAACAACAAAATTGGATTTAAAGACGAAAAAAAAAAAGCAGAAAGTTCCCATTTCTCACATACCGAAGAAGCCAAATCATCCGCTTTTAGTGTCTTAGCAAGCCCAAAATCCCCTATATAATTGTCAGGAAATTACAGACAAAATTCAGGATGCAAACATCATAATCTATCCCTAAATAAGTCAGATACGGTATATGAACTCACCAAGGCGAACATCTTGATCCTTGGTAAGAAAGATATTGGAACACTGCAAGCAGAGTTGAAAAAAATAATTTAATACATTTTCAAATTGAAGATTAAGGAGATAAAAAGAAGCAGCATGTTTATCGTATAAATTTGTGTCATAAGTAATACCTTTAGGTCGCGATGTAATACAAAGTTTGAATGCAGGTATTCCACTGCCAAGAGTAGTTGAGTAAACCACTTGCAGAGTTTCTTAGCAATGCCAAAGACAACCAATGTGAGCAACCAAAATTCTCAAACAACAATACGTGAATTACGAAAACCGAATATATTTGTGCCAAAATACCTCTTCAGGAAAGTAAACCCCATTTGACTTTTTCATCAATGCAGCCCTGTTAAACATAGCAAAAATAGAAAGTAATCAGGCATAGACAACTAATGAACTTCACACGATACTAGTGGGAGTTCACACTTCAAAGATATTACTCACATGTCTCCACCTTCACAATATCCAGTAACAATGCAAACATAGCAACCCTGCAACACAACCAAAACATGTTTAGCCAAAACAATAACCGTCATAGCACAACAATTGAAACGGTGTGCTGCGTCTCACCTTCTCAACCCAAGCCTCTTTGAATTCCACAATGTAAGGGTGCTGAATTCGAGCAATAAGCGCCATCTACAATTCCAAAACAGTCAACAAAGGTCAAATCTCAGAGCACTTCGCAAATCAACAAACAAGTAACCAAAAACCTACCTCCTGATGAGCAGATCTTCTGCATCGTTCCGTCTGCCGCGCGAGCCTGATTTTCTTCAACACGTACCTGCAATCCACGGACCAGACCAAGCGTCAGTTCTCAAAATTCAAACGAACACAATCCAGTCACAGACTCAGCCAAACGCAAAACCAAGACGCAAAACGGCGCGCACTTCTTCTTCTCCGCTTTGTGGTTCACCAGAATCGCGGCGCCAAACGCTCCGCGACCGATCTGCTCCATGATCTCGTAGTGATCCATCCGCGACTCCATCGCGCTCCCGATCCAATTCCGATAAACCGGTTACGCTCCGAACGAAATCCTCTCTCCGAACTCCGGCAACGGCCCCGAAACCGTTTCTACATTGCTTCCGCAACGGAACGACGTCGGAGGCTATCGTTCTCTGCTTATGGCCATCCCTAACGTGTCTCCGCAATCAATGTAGTAGTGCTTCGGCCACACTCACTTCTCTCTCACACTCTCACAACGCTGCAATGATAACAATAATGTGAATTACGCAGCGCAATTATCTTGCGCTGAAATTGCAATGATGAGGTTACTTTTTCTTGCGCCCAAAATGAAAACGAAGAACTGCAAGAATTAAGAAGAAAGAAAAACTACACACTCTCTCTCTAAGACGACGAGTTTAGAGAGAGAATGAAAGAGCATACATACGCCGACAGTCACAGCTGGTCTACCACACCAACTTCCCCCTTTCATTTTTCGTCTTTTTTTTTATATATAATAATGTATTATTAGGTACGTTATTAGGAAGATGAAGCGATAGATTATTTCTTAATTTTTTCTTAATTTTTTGAAAAGTCTTCTGAAATTAAAGCTAAAAACAGACAATTACATCAAGAATTAGATTAATTTCACTCTAATCAGCACCCATTGACACGGATTACAGTGGAGTGTGTCCATGGTGGAGGGAGTACCGGTGATGACTCAATAAAAAATATCTTTAACATTTCCTTAAGGTATAAAAATTCACAAATTTATCATATAATATATATCTTATTCTTGTTATAAGGTCCAAGAACGTATTATAATAGTTTCTAATTTAAGTAATAGAAACAACATGATATATATCTTATCCTTCTGTTTTGTTTGTTTCACTTACAAAAATTTAATTATGGGGGGTGTGGTTACAGAAAGCATAGCCTACATGGTAAACCCCTGTAGTTTGTTTGTTTCTTCTCTCTTTATGCTTTTATAACCTATTCTAAAATGCTAAAGATTCTTCTCCCATTTTCTTTGACTCTATTATATTTTTCTATGTTTTGATATGGTTCTATCTTGAATGGATTTTTAAGGTGTCACCATTTTTCATATTTTGCAATACTTCACTCGAGCAATGTCTCGTTATTGTTGCAATACATATGGAATTTCAAAATACTATCAATGGTGAGCATATTCAAGTACTTCTTAGTATAGGAAGTTCTAACAACTTTCTATGACCATGACTTGCAACTTGTTTGTAATTACTCAAACCAACTTATGGGTTTGAGGTTTTAGTTGGCAATAACAACTCTTTAAACGTTGAAGGTATGATACAAGAAGTGGAGGTACCAATTCAAGGGTGCTCATTACCTAATTATAGTACCTTCAAGTTAAAATTCCCTATCATACTTTATGAAAATAAATCGAAACTTCCTGCTCAAATCCAGTACCATCGTATTAGAAGGATGCAAAGACACATGTCATTACGTAGTTATTCACAGTTCAATTCCAACAACCTGATTGTGTCGTTAACCATTAGTTACAATTACTAAAGAACATGAAACATGAATTGACACTGCTGTGAGCTTGTATTGGCGTACCTTTAGCTCGTCTAAGAACTTTCAAATACATCGTTTCTAAAGGTTTCGAAAGGTTCATTGATATTTCCTTTTATCGTCAGATTTCTTGATTTGTTTGATTATATTGTGATGATCTTGTTCACTGCAATGTTGCTCGATATAAGTTGTTATTCTTCTTTTCTTTCCATTATTGCTTTATTACTTAACAACTTTCATTCTAGGTGTTTGATAAATTTCCTCAATTGCCTTGTTTTTATCCATCATTAATTTTGTAATGTTCAACGTGTTATAATTACGTATACTACTGGAATTAATGTTGTTTGTATATCAGTTATTATTTTTTTCATGTTTAACACAATGTAATTACTTAATACACTTGCATACTAATTTTAATCCATATTTTACCTATATATTACATTTTTAATTTATAGGTATATATTATAGTTAGATACAATACATGTCGACGTGTGATAATAAATTTATTCATACACCTTATAAAATGTGTAAATGTAGACTATTCTGAGACAAATAGATATGATTGAATTTTATCCAAAATCTACATTAAAATTATGTGTGGGTATAGGTAAAATAAGTGTATACGTAAACATATTATGTTTGTAGTAACATTTTCTTTGTCACTAAGAGACATTCCGTGTAGTTTGTGGATATGGTGCCAGTTTAGTTCCAACTATAAACAAAATTTTGTGACATTGAAAAAGAACTAGAAATTGGGTATTAAATATTTTAGTCCCTTTCTTATTATCAAATGTGTTCACTTAGTGATATACAAGTTGTTACTTCCTCTAGATCTAACAACTAAAACTCACCTAATATTACATGTTTTAAATTGTGTCATAATTAATGATAATCAATAACCTTATATTTCTCTTCCCATATATTTCTAATGATGTTGAACCTATATTCCAACTACAAATGCTGTAATGTTATCTAGATTTTTTTTTTTTTTAAAACGTATATGAGTTTGGATGAAACTAATAAAGCTAAAAAAAAAGTATAGGTGAAATAAAACCCTAGCCTTTGCCAAATTCGTAAAAATAATTGTTTGGGAAAATGTCATCGTTACGAAGAAAGCAAATGAATATTTAAGTTTGTGAAAGTATCCCAAGAAATGCTATTATTTGGATGCAACATAAAGTGATGGGACGAATTTTTCTATAATTTTTTTAAAAATATATATAACATAAAAATTTTATTTTTATAAACTAAAGTTAATTTAATCATATTTTAATTTATAAAACTGGTTAAACAAGTTTTGAATCATAAACCACCTCTAAATATTATTTTATCTATCTCTTGGGAAGTAGCAGCTTCCTTCGACTTTCACAGTTTTCCTTTTCTCTTATCCAGTATTTGATCACTACCTTTTCTCATCTCTTCGCATATGACAAAAAAAAATAATAATAAAAGACAATAAAGAGAGTACAGTAACTTTAATTATTACCTATTCCTGGGGTCAATTAGAGGCTAGATAGGGTGACCTTTACCTTAACCAAGGTTGGATATATATTTCAGGAAATCAAGAATCAAATTGGTGGAATATCTTAGTCGAATCGAAGGGAAATTAAGCAATTCCCATGCCTATTCTTTCATTCTCTTCTTTTGGTTGGTGGCTAGCATGGTCATCTCTCAAATAAATGAACCATTAATTCGTCACCTAACGTTTTCACGCGTAATTATGTATTGAATACATATAGAAGTATAAGAATAAACAATTTGGTTTCTCATGCATTGCATCTGTGCTCGTTAAGAAATTAGGGAGGACCAAAAATTTGTATTATTTCATACTCAATACACTAAATCACGCATTTTGTACGGTGTTGGGATTCTTTATGTATTGTTTACACGAAAAAAGTAGGCTATTCATATATTAGACAGCAGACTCTAATCCATTATGTGTGTTTTTATTTGTGTGATGCATGTAAGACAGATATGATGACATATTTTTTACTCTCTGCCGTTTACTTGGATGTCATAAAATATTGACTGCCTAATAAAATTTATTACATCTTTTTTTAAATATCACGTTATTGTTATTATATTAAAATATGTTTATTTTAATATAAAAATTAATCAATAAATTTATAAGAAGGGCCATTTGGTTCCATTTTTCTTGGTTATCCCAAGGGATACAAAGAGATTATAGGCTTCGTGATGTTTTCTCATGTTAGATATTTTTCGTTATAAAAATTTTGATGGAACCAAAACTTCTTTTAAAATAACCAGTTATATTATTACTAATAATGATAATGTAAATTTAATTTTTGTTATTCTTTTTTTTAGGAAAATCTTTTCGTTCAAACTGATTCAGAATCAATTTTCTCTTAGAATACCAATCCTCTTAAATATCTTAAAGATTATTATTATTATTCTATCAATTCTTTTACTTATCATTATCTTATACAACTACTTACTTGACTATTCAAGACTATTCAATTCTCATGGATATTATCTTTGTCAAATTTTGAATATTTTAAACCACAAATTTATGGTTAACCCATCAAATACATATCTTGATAGAAGACTATTTTTGATGAATTGGTCACTAGGGAAGCTAACAATACCTAGAACATGGTGTCTCTTTTTTGAAAAAACAATCTATTAGTTATAATATCCATTGTAAGTGATCATTTAAGTTTAAACTTAATTTTGATGATATTGTACCCAAACATAAAGCAAAACTTGTTGCCAGGAGATTCACGCAATAGTATGATTGTGGATAATGATCACATTTTGACTTGATGGAAATTGCCTTGAAAGGACAATCGTTGAGCTCAATTTTTTGGAGATTGACCTTTAGGTGTGGAGATAGGTCTCCGGAGGTCGACTTTGGGAGTTTGGATATGGACATGGGTCTTAGAAGTTCTATATTAGGTGCATGAGTAGGAATTAGGGTAGAGAGTAAGTATATTAGATTTTTGTTTGCTCTTTGTGTAGGAAACGAAAAGTGCAACACTAATCTGTTAGAGCTAGACAATATCTATAAAGGGAGGGACTTAAAGGGCGCTCAACCTTATAGAGTTTGACCACGGGAGTTTGACTATGCACATTGGCCATCTTGAGACTGACCACATCTCGACATTTTGGAGATCGGTCTTGGGAGGTCGGCCTTGATAGGGTGGTGAGGGTGCTCGGCCTTCTAGATGTGGATTTTCATATACAACATTTGGGAGCAGCAATTGGATGTGGATTGGACACAGTGGAACCTATAGGTAGAACTTAAGGGCGGCTAAGAGCATTAGGGGATTGTTAACTCCCTCTATATAACTAGGATCATTGCTTGTAACCGTAAACAATCTATCTGTTATACTATGCATTTAATTCTCTAAAACTGATGTATTGGTTGTGGTGGTTTGACTACCCTAGTTATATCATGTTTTTGTAATAGGATTGGAGCACCTCTCAAGTAATCCAATTAATTTCATTATTCGCTATTAAAAAAGAACACACAATAGTATGATTTTGATTTCCACAACGTGTGACCAAGATGATCACTCTCTGATTACTTTTATTAATACCTACTTCTCAACATTGGAATCTAACTTAATTGGATGTTAATAATGTTTTTTTTTAAATGGTTACCTTGAGAAGATATTTGTAGATTCCTCATGGTTATAAACCACTCTTATAAGGCACTTCTCATACTCTTCATGCTTGCAAACTTAATAAGTATATATATGGCCTTAAAACAAGCTTTTAAGGTGTTGGGTTACGAAATTCAGTAATACCTTACTTTGTCATAATTATAAACAATTTAAATCTAATTCTTGTTAGTTTACTAATGGATACGATTCAAATTTTGTTGTTGTCTTAGTTGTCTTAGTTTATGTTGATGATATTATCATTCACGAGCTAAGCAAGAATGTTATTTTACACATAAAAACTCTTCTTAGTCAATATTTCAGATTAAAAGGTCTTTGAAATCTTAAATTTTCCTTTGATTAGATTTATCTAAATTTTAAAAAGAAATATTTGTGTTAAAGATATTGTATTTTGTCTATTTTAAAATATTGGATATGCTGGAATGTAAGTCTTCAGTTATTTCTATGGATTTTAATCTAAAGTTTAATGTTGAGTATGACACTAAATTAACATATCCTAGATAATACCAAAAACTCATTAGTATGTTTTTATACTTAACTACATCTATACGGGACATATACTTCAATATCCAAATTTAGTCAATTTATTTCTAATCTTTATATTAATTGTAAGAGTGTTGTTAACACTCACTTTTAAGTACCTTAAACATGTTATCCACTAGAAATACTTCTTAAAGGTGATTTTGATACTCAATTACATATTTATATTAATATTGATCGAAGATCTTAATAGAAAAAAAATATCATATTTATATTAATATTGATTGGAGATCTTAATAGAAAATAAATCCACCATTCGATTTTACCTTCTGGACAACTCTTTAATCTCTTGAAAGTCTAAAAGATAAACTCTATTAACAAGTTTTCTGTTCAGAATACAAGACTTTCTTAAATATTTTAAGTGAAATAACTTGGTTACAACATTTCTTAATTGACCTCCACATTAATACTTCTTTTGTCTGGAAATATTATGATAATAAGATTATTATTCATATTGTATCAAATCCTACTTTATATAAGAGAATTAAATATATGAAAATTGACATGTATCAAAAACTCATTTGTATAAGTGAATACTATATCAACTTGCGGATTGCGGAGCGGTTTTACTTAATAAAGATTGTTTTTCTAAGTATTATTTCCAAGATGATCATTACCAATATTTTTCTTCTTTATTGAGAGGGGTTTATTAAGTTTGCTAGTATTGCTGTTTCAAGTTATTTGTTAGTTTGATTTAGTGTTAGTCAGTTTTCCTTTCATCTACTGCCTTATATATTCTATAGCAGTCCTGCTTTCTAATTACACTTTTCCTGTTATCACTTTTGTAATCGTTATTTTTTCTTTCTCCTTTCTTTTCTGACGGAGTCAATATCAACAATAAATCTATTCCTTCTTTACAATATTTTATGATTCGTTTTGCAAAGTGTTTGTTTTTTCTTTTATTATATTTTAAGAAAATTAATATAAGTTTATGTTATTGTATGATTTTTAAAGTATACGAAATTTGTTTTAAAACATCCACGTATTTTGTGATAAGTATTACCAAATTAAAATTATATTTATCTTAACTTGTAAAAAGATATATTTGTTAACATAAATTAAAATGTAATACAATATTTTTGTGTATTCAGTTTAATAGACAAATTACTATATTTTTACAATTTACTTATATTTCTTCATATGGTCGTTTAGTAATTTAGAATTCTTTTAATGGCTTTCGTATTATTTCATGTAGGCGTTTAATAATTATTTTTCATACTTTATTAAATTGGTTATTGTTATATTAATTTCATTCCATATTATTTTTTATTTAATATATTTTTAAATTTAACCTATAAATCCAATTTTAAAAATTATAATTTTTCAATTCAATTTTATCTTTTCAAAATTTGGGAACATTGTAATTAATTATTTTTATATATAATTTAAAAATAATTATTTTTTAAATATTATTTCCATTACATAAATTATTCATTTCATAATTAATCACTTTTAAAAATATAATTTATGCTTGTTTTTCTTAGAATACAATGAAAGATATTTTTGTATTGAGTTATATTACATAATTAATTTTAATTTTTTTCTGTTAAATCAGTGTTTATAGAAGTTTTTATTTAAATCTCTCATGTAAAGAATCATAGTTTTCTTTTTCTTTAATCTAAAAGAAGAAGCTAAAATTATTAGAAAAGAAAAAGTGAAAATGAAAAGTATATATATATATATATATATATATATATATATATATATATATATATGTGTGTGTGTGTATATAT
>Ga0209700_100865_pt1 | contig 61056 bp, 22 predicted proteins | sample SiratroredBW_FD_187528 | JGI IMG/M metagenome (GOLD analysis project Ga0209700, IMG submission 187528) | Root nodule microbial communities of legume samples collected from California, USA - Siratro red BW (SPAdes) (version 2) | ecosystem: Host-associated > Plants > Roots > Nodule | place: USA...
ATAGTTACATTGAGCTATGAAACTTAGATCAATCTTGATCTATCAAAAGATAACATGAAAATTGAATCCTCCTATGCATAGAATGATTTAAAGGTTATAATCTTGATAAAACAAGCTTGGGAAGTACGTTAAATATCATTTAAATACATAATGATAGTTTTTTTTATCATTGTAAAGAAGTAGACAATATCATTATAAAGAAGTAGACAATATCACTCCAAGATCTTTGTCAACTTCTTTTAATGAATAACTATTTTGAAGATTCCAATATAAAATACTTACAAAAATAGAAAAACCAACTTAATTATATATTCATATTCACATCTCTTTACAATTTTCTTGAAGTTTTGTAAAAACTTATCTATCCTTTTTTCAATTTTTTTATGTTAAAAAATTGAGTTCATATTTTATGTTCTTCTGTTGTAGTTTATAGTGTTGTAGTTTATAATATGATTTTTTAATTTTTTGAGTAAGTAAAAAACTTGAAGATATAAGAATATTTAATACGATTACTTGGAGAAACAAGTAAAATAAATACTCTTTCTTTAGTTAGAGATGTCTTTAAAAAATATTTAATATTATTTCCAAGTTTTAAAGAACTGAACATAACTTAATGAGTAAAAGTTGGAAATTTCTATCTTCTATTATTTTATGCCTTTTTTAAGGAAAATATATTTTAAAAATATCTTTCCAAATAAAATAAAAAGACTTTAAGTACAAATTATATTTAAAAAATATAATTTAATCCTATTATTGTTGGAAGATAATTTTAATAAAAGATGGATGGCTAATATTTAGTCATGAGATACTTTAACTATAATAAATTTTGAACTTTGTTAATACTTCGGAAATATGATAAGAATTATTAAAGTAATATATATATATATATATATTAAAAATTTTAATAAATTTTTTAATATTTTTAAATTAGAAATATAATTTCCAATATAATAAAAATGTTTTATAATTTCTCTCTAACAAAATATTGTATGTGATAAGACAATTATTTATAAATAATTTATTATATTAGTCAATATCATGTATAATCTGGTGTTATATCCCTTATATTTATTTCGCTATTTGAATATACATAAAATGAAAAAATATAATTTTATAATGAATTATCGTTGATTATAAAATAGGGAAATAATGTAAAATTATATACATTTTATTTTTTAAATTGAAAACTTCTAAAAAGTAATTAAACTAACGAAATATTGTTTTAATAATTATTAATAAAAATCCTAATATCGAAGAAAGCAACTTTAATACTCATTAAAATAAGCAAGGAAAGTAAAAAATCATTCCATTGAATAAGTAATTAAAGATATTTATTTAATTTGATATATGTTATAAAGTGAAGAAGGCACATGAATATATATAGTGAGATTAATTATTTCAAATTTACCAAGGAAGGAAAGATGAATTTATTTTCACAGAGAGTAATGTATTAACAATTATTTTCTATATATTTTTGCTATCCTATATTGTGATTATTAAATATATTGTTATTAATTGTTAATTAATAATGACATTAATAATAACCTTCAACTTTAAATATGTATATATATATATATATATATATATATATATATATATATATATATATATATATATATATATATATATATATATATGTAGATGAATTTATTTTCATAGAGAGTAATGTATTAACAATTATTTTCTATATATTTTTGCTATCCTATATTGTGATTATTAAATGTATTGCTATTAATTGCTAATTAATAATGACATTAATAATAACCTTCAATTTTTTCCAAATAAAATTAAATTCTTATCTTAAACAGCAACTCTATTAAAAAGGGTAATTAATAATTATCTACAGCAAATGGAGAAATCAGAAAATGACATGGGAAACTGTGCTAAGCATTCACACGTAAAAGGTAAGAAAAATGTTGACCATATTCATTACTTTCTCATACTCCAACTCAAACTTAAATCTCACAATGAACGTTGCAGGAATTTGAAACGGTGGAAACCACAGAGAAAAGAAGCGTTTTTTCTCTTCTCTTATTTTCTTCTCATTCCTTCTCATTCTCTCACTTTCTGCTTCTGCAAGGTATGCATTACCATTCTTCATTTCTCGTGAATTTCACCACCTTTTTCATTACTACAAGCATCTCTTTTTCATTTTTGGTTGCATGCAACAGGTACGTGATTACGATGGCTGATTCACCACCCCAGAAGCAAAGAGTTATGATGGTATCTGATTTTTACTATCCCAACTTTGGTGGTGTCGAGAACCACGTTTATTACCTCTCTCAATGCTTGCTCAAGCTAGGCCACAAGGTCAGCGTCTTAGATTTTTCCCAATTCATCATTTTCCGTTAGTTGTGGGACTTCATTGTCAGAACCCAAATTATAAGACTTTTTCATGTTATATAATTGGCACTTCGTCTTGATAGAGACAAATTGATTTTATTTTGTTTGTTGCTGTGTTATCTGGTGTGGTAGTACTCGGGATTGAGTTGTAGCTTCTTATTCTTCTTGAGTAATAAATTCAAAGGAAGATTAATGTAGCGAATGCATATTGTAGATGGAATAGTTTAACACTTTTTTTGTATAGCTTGTGGTGTGGTAAATTTTTATAAATTTGAACAGTTGATTTTTTTTTTGAGTATTTAGGTGGTGGTAGTTACTCATGCTTATGGAAAGCGCTCTGGGGTTAGATATATGACTGGTGGTTTGAAAGTTTACTATATTCCATTGAGACCATTCTTTAATCAGAGTACATTTCCAACCTTGTATGGGGTGCTACCAATTATAAGAACAATTCTGATTCGAGAAAGAATTACTATAGTACATGGGCATCAAACCTTCTCAACACTTTGTCATGATGCACTTTTGAATTCGAGGATAATGGGATACAAGGTTGTGTTCACAGATCATTCACTGCATGGTTTTGGGGATGTTGGAAGCATTCATATGAACAAGGTGATGCAGTTTACCTTGGCAGATGTGAGTCAAGCAATCTGTGTTTCCCACACAAGCAAGGAAAACACAGTGTTGAGGTCAGGTTTGGCACCAGAGAAGGTTTTTGTTATTCCTAATGCTGTTGACACTGCCATGTTCAAGCCAGCAGTGGACCGTCTTAGTAGATCGGAAATTGTTATTGTTGTTATCAGTCGATTGGTTTACCGGAAAGGAGCAGACTTGCTTGTTGAAGTCATTCCAGAAGTATGCCGGTCACATCCTAATGTGAGTTGTTGAAATTTGGAATCACTGTTAGTTTGTCTTGCATAATGAAATTTATGGAGCTAATGGTATTAGTTTAAGACTCCTTTGGTAATCTATCCCTTTCCATTCTGGTGCTTGTAGATAACAAAAGCTGAAAATTTGTGTGTTAACAAAATTTCAATGATGCTTCTTCTGGTGCTCTGTTAAGTATTTCTTTTTGAGAAACATCCAATGACTGTTTTTCAAAAGTGCATAGCTGTTAAGTACATTAAACACGTATCCATATCTACCTTTTCAAGGATTCTAACTTCATAATTTTCTAATTTAGTATCTATTAATTTTATATTTTTGTTCTATGATACTTGTAGTTTTACAATAACTTATTTGATGGTTTCATCTTGGCAAAAAATTATATGGTGATCTTACTGTATATGCAATTATGTATAACAAAGATAATACTCTTTTAGTGCATTCTTAAAACCCTTTATGTTAACCTTTCCATCTTGGTAGAACCTAATGAAATCTGATGTTTAAAGTGTATGTGATCACTATGATGTGAATCTTTTACCATTGACAGAGCAACCCCTCTCTATATTGCATCTGCCTCAGCCATTCCTATGATTTATGGTCTATCTGCATCTTTGCATGTAGCGTTCGTTACTATTTTATTGATTTCATCATTTAGGAGCCACAGTAAATCATGTAACAAGAGAAATATGTTTGTCCAGAGTACATTATATATTTTAGCCTTTTTTACTGAATACTTTCGAAGGCATAACTTGTATATCTATTTGAAGGTTCGATTCATTATTGGTGGTGATGGACCTAAGCGTGTGCGGTTGGAAGAGATGAGAGAAAAATATTCTCTTTTCGATAGAGTTGATTTATTGGGAGCTGTACCACATACACAAGTTCGATCTGTTCTAGTATCTGGACATATCTTCTTAACCTGGTACAGTTTCCTCCAAAACTTTACTCTTTCTTGGTGATGAGTTTATAATTGTCTCATAATTTGTAGCAGTTGGTCAGATCTTCTACATTTACTTTAACTATTGTTGTTACTTCGCTGGCAAATATTCTTACTAGTGTTAGAGGGACAGAGCGTAAAATATAATTTCGATAAATAAGAGGGACAAGCAACTGTAAAGTAGCTGAAGCTTAAATATTAAATTGCTAACTTAGTTTGATGCATTTCAACCTTCAAGAATTTTCTTTAGTTGTCATCTGTTTTACTTCTCAGCTATAGATTTGGATAACATCTTTAAGAGAAAAAAAAAGGAAAATCTTCTGAGATTTGAGGGATTTATTTTATAGATCATTGAGGTGATTGCAGAGAAGCTTAGTATTTTCCTCCATCATATAGGGTTGAGAGTGATCTTGCAATCTTCCTTGAGGATAAAAATTGCGCTGTTCATCTCAATCAATCGCGTTATGAAATACCAATCTACCTCTACATGCTTTGTTCAATCATATTGGACAGGGATTTGTGAGATATGACAATTGCAACTTTATTGTCACAAAACAGGTTCATCGCCATGTTGGGACCAAAGCACATCTCCATTAGTAACCTTCTCTAAGCCATAATAGTTCATTGAGTCCTTTTGCCATGCCCCTAAACTCGGGTTCAGTGCTAGTCAAATCCACTACCTTTTGCTTTTCACTTCTCCATGTAACCAAATTCCCCCCACAAATGTGAAGTAGCCATCCATGAAGAGACCACAAACTTGGTCTCTATAGCAAATACTCCTTTACCCACCAAACCATGTATTTCTTTTCGTAAGGCTACCATTTCCTCTTGCATGGCTTGCGTCCACTTAGAATCAGCTAAGGCTTCCACATTATTTGGAATATTACAGGACAATAATGTATCCGTGAATCTGATTTGGCTTTGATAAAGGTTGACTAGACACATAATTTGCAATGGGGTATTTGTACAACCTTTCTTCTACATCAGGGGAATATCTATTGGGTGGCTTTCCTCGATTTTTCCTGACAAACATACATATCTTATAAATACATTAGAATATGTAGAGATAATAGGAGAGCTTACCCCATGATTGTTCTCAGCTAGTACACAGGAGAAAGGGGGCTCCTGACTTCCTTGATCAATAATATAGTATTTATTTGGAGAACTCATGCCAATTAGAAATAAGCTCTATCTATAATATATAATATATAAGTGGAATATAAACCTCAGTTTACAACCTGATTTAAACATAAACTCACCAACTAAAGAGTCTTCATTATTCTCTTCATTCTCAACTTTAGTTATGTTTAAATCATCCATTTTTGGGAAGTTCATCATTAATTTACTCCTTCCACTTCAAATTCATGATCTCCAATTTATCTATCCTCGACGGATGATAGAGCCGTCAACTTCTAGTTCAGTTCTTTATTTGTGGACTCCACTTGAAGAGCTGAATTTGATAACATAGGAGAAGAAAAAAAGGTTCAGATTCTAGGAAAAGTTACATCTATGTTGTTATAAGTTTTGAATGGCGGTAGGGACAAAGCATTTGTAGCCCTTTTTGTGTAGTCCATATCTCAAAAACAGGCACTTAGCAACATATGGATCCCAGTTCGTTCATTGGCTTTTGTGGAGATGAACGAAAACCCCACACCGGAAAATCGGAGGTTGAAGTATCAACACTGCAGGTATGCACGTGACATGGGAGTATTTGCACGGGGTTCTAAAATACCAACATGTGCATAAACCTGCTCGACTGGGAAATGGCTTCAGTTGGCGTATGTCACTCCTAATGTTATCGAGTCAGTCATTCAGTCCATCCAGAAAGAGGATGATCAACCATCCATAAACCCGCTAAGTGTTAGATCCATCAAAACATGTGGTCGTAATGACTTCCCAAAATGAGGAGTCCTGTTGAGTTGATCAACCATCCTTTCATATAACATTCTCAGTCCATTTTTTAAACGTGGGATCAGTTGTTAACAATTGAGGGTATGATCTGTCAACATATCCCAGTTTGTTCTTGCTTGAGATGTATGTCTCAGCCACCTGGGACCATAGAGCATAGTTGGATCCATCCAACTTGGTGCTGATAGGTACAGTAGACGAATCAAAGATTGTGGATTGTGATGTAGCCTGAGTTTTGGACAAAACCTCTGCCTTTTTGTCGTAAGATTTTTCAAAATGGAATCAGCATAAGTGTTTTATTTTTTGGCTCCGTTGTCTGTGGGATCACTCATCTATTCCAGATTATGTAGGTCCGAAGATCATGCTCGGCTATACAACGATAAAATGATACACGTGGCTAAAATTAAGTATACCGTTGAACTAAGGTTTTTGATCGCCGATCTTAGCAATTAATGTTCCTATTTCCTAGCAATTCTAATGACTCACTAACATTAACCATTGGCGGGAATCTCAAATTCACTATCTTGTTTAAATGTGGGACATGACGGACACTTATAATCTAAGAAGGAGTGTGCTGGGTTGATAGTATTACCTCTTTAGGAGAAGGGGTAATTTTAATTAGATCCAATTCAATCTAGGGGTTCTCAGAACCCATAGAATGGGGACATTAGTTCACTCAAACTTGTGACCGTGAATGAACCTTGAAGAACCCCAAAATGATAAATGCTACTTTCTTTCTACCTTTTTGGTTATGTACACCTGCTTGGCTTACATCGCATAAAGTCAATGTGGAACCTGCACATGCTGATCCATGACATATGAATTGCATAAAAAATCAAGATCTGATCCAAGCTATGTAGTATTGCATTCTTCGGGTATGAAATTATTGATTTTAACTCAGTATTGATAACATGAACTTTATCAACTCGCACCTCTGGGCTTTAAATTCTTGTTTTGAGTACTTCTGAGTTCTTTCCAATATTATTTCTTTTATGTCTGTTGTCTTATATGAGCTTTGCACTGTTGTAGTTCCTTGACAGAAGCTTTTTGCATGGCCATATTAGAGGCTGCTAGTTGTGGATTGCTAACAGTGAGCACACGAGTTGGAGGTGTTCCTGAGGTAGGTATCTTGTATATTCTTTTTGCATCTGTTTGGTTCGGGTATAAATGTTTTCAACATAGTTTCTTTTTGATAAACTGTCTTATGAATTTCCATTTCTAGTCGGTCCCGCAATCATGGTTAATGAGACAATTGGAAATACTATAATCAGTGGTTGATGTATATTAAATCCCTTGCTGTAGGTTTTACCCGATGACATGGTAGTGTTGGCAGAACCTGATCCAGGTGATATAGTGCAAGGTATCCAAAAGGCAATATCTATGCTTCCCAACATTGATCCACAAGTCATGCACAATCGAGTGAGTTTGTTGTTTAAATAGCCTCATTCTGTTGCTTTCAGTGTGAAAACTAGTTACCTGCAATTCATTTATTTATTTTCTGTAGATGAGGGAACTCTACAGCTGGCATGATGTTGCCAAGCGGACTGAAATTGTATATGATCGTGCTATGAAATGTCCCAAACAAAGTCTATTAGAATGTCTCTCACGGTAATACTTTCTTGGTTCTATTTGATTCTATCAGCAACACATAATTGTACAAAAAAAGTCCACTGTTCATTCTGTTTCAATCATGTGATCTGCAAATTACTTGACATTATCTAATCTGTTTTAACTAAACTTAGTTTTGACAATTCTTTTGTTGGTGTAAGTGGTTCCTATGCAAAATAAAAACCTAAATTAGTAGTAGGAACAAACGAATTTGAGTATATCTATATATTGTATGCTTTGTTGAAATGGTGTCATCTTAGTGTGAGATCATTTTTCCAGACCTTACAAATATCAGTGGCTACTTTTGCTGATTGTCTCTTTTCTTTTAGATACTTGCCTTGTGGAGCCTGGGCAGGCAAGCTCTTTTGCTTGGTCATGATATTGAGTTTTTTGTTTTGGCATCTACTGGAACTATGGCAGGTAAGTTGGTTGTCTTGGATATGTTGCAAATTTTCTTCTTATTCATTTTTGGGAGTTGTGACATGTTTGTATTTCATTATTAGCCTGCAGCTGATATTGAGGAGGTGCCAGATGTTATATTTCCAAAGAATTGTGATGAAGAGATGTAGCAGAAATCCTAACTATTGAAGTCTAGAATATTAGTGATGGTATTCCATTAGCTTCCTAGATCTTGAAATAGGTACTAATATACATGTACCTGTTACTAGAGCCTCACATAACTAGTGAGGTGACCTAGAAAGAAAAATTGTGAATTCACTTCAAGCATTCAACTTTACTTGAGTACATGAGTGCAGGACCTTTCTGCAAGACAGATCCTTGTAGTGTTTTATAAGATCTGCAAGGAATCTTCATCCGAAAGAAAAAGATATTTTTTTGTTGCAAAATATTGTTAAGAACTTCGCATCAATGCTTCATCTTAGATATACTTTTTTTTTTTGCAAAATATTGTTGCAAAAGACATGTTTACTCAAGGTTCTTTACATATATGTGAAAAAGTGAAAGGGGGTGTAGAAATATAGGGATCATACCTGTTTATTCATTCTTTTAGAACATACTACTTTGTCTGTTATTGTTCCTAGATTTCTGTTCATGGACATGCATATTGGAAAATTATTGACATTGTTTTCCGAATAAAATAAGGACAGAGTAAAATGAAAGAAGATTACAGGTGTGAAATGTTTTTTCCATCCCTGTTTTAACTGATAACAAATTAACTAGTCAACACTTTAATATTTTTAAGTTGATTACCTATTCTAACTTCAACGAACTTTATGATTAAGCATATACTTCTTCTTTTTTCACATAATTCTTTATGATTAGTTTATCATGTCAACATTTTATTACCAAATATTTAAATTGTATTTTTAAATAAATCATTATTTTTATTTTTCCAATATCTACAACAATTCACAATAAGGATTGAATTTTGTTGATTACATTTTTTTTCTACCTTTTTTGTCCATTTTATCTTTATATTTATTATCCAACTTTTTAATTTCTATTATTTAAAAAAATTATCCACAAAAATTGAGAGTGTTTTTATTATAATCATGATTTTTAAAAAAATTAAATACTGATAAGTACTTTATTATACATATTTTGTTATTATTTACTTTTTATTTTGTTGAAAATTTACAGAGTATTCTTATAGTATAATTATAATATTATAAAAATTAAAAACTAAAAGTGTTTTTTATGGTATATATAATCATGATATTTTAAATAAAAATTGAAATATTTTACAACTACTTTTATATACATATTTTTATTATAACTTTTATTTTTATTTTGATGAAAGTTTTCCTATGAAATAATTATAATATTATAAAAGTTAAAAAAATTATTTTCATAATTTCTTTTTATGTATATGATTTTTATAACTTTAATATATATTATAGTAATATTTTTAATTAAATTTATTATATTTTAAAATATATTTTATTATAATAATTAATTAAAGTGGATGCAAATGTGCATGGTAAGATATAATTTTTTAAGTTAAGTTAATTTAAGAATTTATTTAGTTTTAGATTAATCTATTTTAAGGTTTACTTTTATTTTAGAAAAAAGAATATATACCTCTTCAATTTAGTTTTAAAATTCAAATCAGAATTCCCTTACAAAATAAATACACTTCATAAAAATATATTTAACTCAATCATTTAGTAAATCGCATTAAAATAATTTGTATACTAAATTTTTTTACTCTAATGTGCTAAGTTTTGAAAGGTACAATGAGATTAACTATTTGCAATTCAAAATTGTGTAATCATGTCTTAGATTTTGCAATTTAAGATTTTTTTTTTCAAAACTTATTATCTTACACTATATAATTTAAAATTATATTCTTAATTACATAATTTAAATACTCTAAATTACATCTTTGAATGTATTATGTTAAGGAGATGCTTGCTTGTCATATCTTATATGATGGTACAAGCAAGAAAAGATTGTAATAGAGAAACCTTCTGGCGGTCTGACCCGAGTCCCAAGAATTTCCTTGCTCGGGTCAAAAAGAAAATGGTACCCATTTGGAAAAAGATAAGAACTTTGGTTGAGAATTGTGCCAAGAAAATCCCATATTGATTGTGAGAAGGAAACCCTAGACAACACAGGCAAACCCCTCTTTGGAGCTTGTGCCGCCTCTGCTCGTTATTGTTGAACGAGCTTGGGTGGTGGTAGCGATTGAAGAAGGTGTTGCGTCCTCCACAGTGTCTGATTTCCCCTCTTTTGCTCCCTCCGGCTTCTTGAATAGGTATGTCAATGTCTTTTAGAAACGGCATTTTATTGTTCAAATCTGATTTTTTCTTGTACAGATCAAGTAACAAGGGTTTTGGTTCTTGGTATGACCTGATTTCAAAGTGGGGTTGTTTTCTCTTGTCTATCAACTGGTTTCTTCCCTTTTCCTTCTCTGCATGCAATGTCATATTCTTGCACTCACTCACTACTGAATTCTGTGATCATGCATGAACCTTCCAACTACACTGAATATATCAATTACAATAGTAAACAATTAAGAATATATAGCTACTCTAAACTTATACACTTTTTCCCTATATTTACTATACAGTTTCTTGCTGATCTATCCATTCGTTTTTATACCAAGATGTTGTTGTTCTTGAATATTGTTTAATGAATTTTTCTGATTTAGCTTACTATGGTTATTGATTTTAGATTTTAGTTATGGTTTCTGTTGGCATGAGCATGGTTGCATTATTCTCTGAATAGCCCTGTGTCACAATTCGTATACGGCGATCTTATCTTGGTTATTATTAGAAGAAGTCTTGTAATGATAGCTTAAATGATGAGAGACATTGCATACCTGGATGGACAGACCTCTCTTTAAAAGAAGTTAATAATAATGTGAAAATGACAAACCACTTCCCTATATAAACCATTTGTCAATCCATATCCAATTTCAACTCCCGTATATAGATTATTCATTTGGATGCATTGAGGATTGTTGTACATAGGAATGCTATCTGCACACAAACCATTAGTTAAAATCTATTTGAAACTATAAGATTTGTAGAGAAACTTGTTGTAAGAGAATTTTGGACCTCCAAGGTTTCTGAATTTCAAAAAATTTCAGCAAATAATTGAGTATGATCAAAAGATTGTGTTTCATTTTTTATTATTCAACTTTAAATCATAGTTGGATTGGTTCTGTTTGGGTCAAAGATCCAAAGTGGAAAAGGTCTGAACTGGTTAAAATTGATAAGTTTGGATAAAAAAAATGTGATGGAACCAATCCGAACTGACCTGTGACCTGTGTCCACCTCAATGGGTGGGTTCCATGGTAGTTGAATTGAGATACAAACGACGTAACGGAAATATTATATTTTGAATAGTGAATTGTAACGTAAACATTAAAAAAATGGATCATACACATAAATATAAGGCATAAACATGCAAAGATGCAAGATTACATTATAGTCTATTTGTCCGAAGACTTTCACAATAGTTCTAATTAATATCCCCCTTTTTAATTTATCCATTGTTTGTAAAGCAAGTGTCCAGCAGAAAATTCATTTAGTAGTAGTACATGAGTAAAGCAAAGGAAGGGAGCAACACTGCTGCAACACGTGTTGTTCAGGAGCAGAGGGGAACGTTACCAACATTTATTGTTTATTTAGTAGACATGAGGAAAAGACAGAGATAAGGGGGTGAGGGGGCGTAGGAGAAAAGAGATTATGACTGAGAGGCTAGAAGTTAGGAAAAGGAAAAATAATGATTGGACATGGCTGGAAAGAAAAGAACAACCATCTTGTCTCTCTTCCTGATCAAATTCGAACAAAAAATAAAGCAGATTTAGGGTTTTTTTTTTCAAATTGGGTTGCATGACCCTAGCTGTTTTGGAGTGTGACCCTTGCACAATTTCACCTATGTGCACTGAATCAAACCAGAATCCTGATTGATGTGATTCTGAAAGCAATTCAAACAGTACAAGATTGATTTGGGTGAAAAATTGAGTGTTGCAGCAATTCGTATAGCAGGGTATTGTATCATATAAATTTACGACACATGTACCAAGTACTGGTTTCTCTTTAAAAGAAGTCTTGTAGCAATAATGAAAAAGGGTCAAACTGCATAAATGTGGTAATAATGCACGAGTCAAACCTGTGTAAAGAAGTTTTTGTGATAATGTAAAAGAGATCATACTGCACACCTGCTTTTGAATATTTTGCATATCATAACTACTACCTTATATGGCTTAGATACATTTATGCACTAAATTAATTGTTTTCATTTAATGTATGGTTTTCTCATCTGCAACTGCCTTTGTGGATTCTTTTGATGCATGCAGGATAATATTTAAGTTGAAACTGGGTCAATTATGGCCGATTTGGAGAATTTGCTTTTGGAGGCTGCAGGGAGAACTGGCACATCTGGGAGAAATCGCCATTCTCTTCCGCCTTCGAGGAGACGACATGATGGAGCTTATTCAGATGGTGGGAGTGATTCTAGGGATGATGATTCAGATGATGAGCTCAATTATACAAGCAGAAAGCCATCTGGATCACAAGTTCCTCTGAAGAAAAGGTTAGATCCATCAGAAAGAGATGATGATTTAGGTAGTCAGGAAGAAGCAGACGATGATGATGGTCACAGTGATCGTGATGGCGATAGCAGTGATGAATCAAATATTGGTGATGATCTCTACAAAGATGAGGATGACAGGCGGAAGCTTTCTGAGATGACTGAACTTCAAAGAGAGATGATTTTGTCGGATAGAGCTAGCAAAAAGGATGATAAGAATTTATTGGGGAAAATAGCATCTAAGCGTGAAAAAGGAAAGGTATCAGTGCCCAGAAAACAGTCTCCACCTATGTCATCATCGCGAATGCGTGCATCAGCCAGATCTGCTGACAGGTCAGCCAAGAATGATGCACTAAATGAATTGCGTGCAAAGAGATTGAAGCAGCAAGATCCTGAAGCTCACCGCAAACTGAGAGAGGCATCAAGAAATGCAGGGCCTCGACATTTTTCTCCTCCAAAGCGCAAACCATTCACGTCAACAAGTCTCAGTAGTTCAAGTCATAGTGAGAGTGAAAGTAGGTCCCACAGCGATGATGAAGGATCAACTGGGGATGGAGGAATTGGTGACAGTGATGATGATAGGGCACTAACTGGGTCTGAGGGTCCTTCATTTCAGGATATAAAGGAAATAACTATCCGCAGATCAAAACTTGCCAAATGGTTTATGGAGCCTTTCTTTGAGGAGTTAATTGTTGGTTGCTTTGTAAGAGTCGGAATTGGTAGATCAAAAACTGGACCTATCTACCGACTCTGCATGGTGAAAAATGTTGATGCTTCAGAACCTGATCGTCAGTATAAATTGGAAAATAAAACCACATACAAGTATTTGAATGTTGTTTGGGGAAATGAAAGTTCTGCTGCTAGGTGGCAAATGGCTATGGTTAGTGACTCTGCACCACTTGAAGAGGAGTTCAAACAGTGGGTTAAGGAAGTAGATCGCAGTGGGGGCAGGATGCCCACTAAACAAGATGTGTTAGAAAAAAAACAAGCTATACAAAAGGCCATCACATTTGTATACTCAGCGGCTACTGTGAAGCAGATGTTACAAGAAAAAAAGTCTGCCTCAACAAGGCCACTAAATGTTGCTGCTGAGAAGGATCGGCTGAGGAGGGAATTGGAAATAGCACAAAGTAAGCATGATGAGGTAGAAGTGGAGAGGATCAAGGCAAGACTGCAAGAATTAGAGGCATCCAGACAAGCAAAGCAGAAGGATGCCAAGGCATTGAAGCTGGCTGAGATGAATAGAAAAAACAGGTTTGAGAACTTCAAGAATGCCTCTGAATTGAAGCCGGTGAATACTGGTTTGAAAGCTGGGGAGGCAGGTTATGATCCATTTTCAAGGAGATGGACTAGATCAAGGAATTATTATGCTGCAAAACCTGGTGAAAAAGCTGCAGCTGGAAATAATAGTGTCAATGGCATAGTGGTTGGACCTGGCAGCACTTCAACAGGAGCGCCAGTTACAGCCGAGGCTGGCATGGTGGCTACTGCTGCAGCCTTGGAAGCTGCTGCTGATGCTGGGAAGTTAGTGGATACAAGTGCTCCTGTGGATCAAGGAACAGAGTCAAATATGCTGCACAATTTTGAGCTGCCAATCTCGTTAGCATTACTTCAAAAATATGGTGGGGCCCAAGGAGCTCAGGCAGGATTTATGGCAAGAAAACAAAAGATAGAAGCAACAGTTGGATATAGAGTATCGGAAAATGATGGCAGGAGGCATTCCCTGACACTGTCAGTCAGTGATTACAAAAGAAGAAGAGGGCTTCTTTGAAATCTTTTGCAGCTCTTGCAGAGTTGAGGTAAGTTCAAGCTTATATGGCTGAAGATGGTTTGTGTTGACTGTGTAATATATGTATCTTGAATAGTATGTTTCCATATGTTTGTGTTTCTCAGTGATCAAATATTAAACTGCGGATGTCTGATTATTGTAAGTGAAGAATGTGTGTTTTAACAATGATATTTAAGCCAGACCGTTGGAAGAGAATGATGAACTCCCAGAAAATCGGATATGATGGTGGAGTGTTATTACAGAGTATCTGTCCTTTTGAGCTGAGACCATTATTGTCTAGAAGAACTTTGGTTTGTTTCACTTTCAATTTCGTGTGACGCATTTTCCTGTGCTCTTGTTTTCCGGAAAGGGAAGCTTCTCTTAAGATCGTTGTAGGTCTTCCGGCAACACTAGAAATACCTTATTGTATTGATGATTGACAGACACAAAGTATAAATTATATTATAGATTAAATTAATTACCTTTAAGATTTTGTGAAATTATACAAACCAACCTTCTGTTTTTTGTATACCTATACTTCTTTCAATGTTGATATACTTTCTACATTATATCAACTTTGTTGTGTTTGAAAAACATTACAGCATAAGGAAGATTTATGTATGTGTTAAATAGCATAAGGAAGATTTATGGATGTGTTTAAATAAAATGTGTGAGAAGAGTTGTGTGATTATAACAAATTTCAGAGTGATCAATGTAATTTACTCTGAATTATAACAGCAATGGCGAAATTCAATAATTCAAATTAATGGCATATGAAACCATGCCTTGTGAAACATTAATTGTCATGTAGTCGTCAAATCTTCATCTGGGAGTGGAAAGGAGGCTAGATTCAGAATTTCATTTTTCTCTTATTTTTTACCGTGAGAATAAGTTTTAAAAGTTAAATTTATTCTTAAACTAGTTAAAGATATTTCCTCATTCCTTTTTCTATTATTTTTTCAAAATGCAATTCATAAAAGACAAAAAAAACTTAATTAAAATAGAAATTTTATATTTTGTATTTGAATATTTATATTTGGCAAGCAGCGCCAATTATTAGGTGGAATTTGTTTGAATCATTCCACCAAACAACTGATGCAGTGAATTTTAATTCAATTACAGTACATCTATTTTTGATTTGGACTCTTAATTGAAGTAAATTGACGGTGCCTTAGTCATTGATGCTGAATGCAATTTTTCTTGCTGCGTTAGTCATTTATGTTCGATGATACAAAGTAAATTGACGGTGCCTTAGTCATTGATGCTCAATGCAATTTTTCTTGATGCGTTAGTCATTTATGTTCGATGATACAAATTTTTTCTCGCTGCTGATCCTGTGTTTTGATTTGAAAGTTCTTAATCAAGCAACTAGTTGAAGCTGCAGATTCATAAGTTGAAGCTGCAGATTCATAAGTTGAAGCTGCAGATTCATAACCTGTGTTTTGATTTGAAAGTTCTTGATCAAGCAACTAGTTGAAGCTGCAGATTCATAAGTTGTTGATCAAGCAACTAGTTGAAGCTGTTGATTCATCAAGTGTTACTCACATTAAAGAGGTTGGCATTACAATTGATTTGTACGTGTAAATTAGATTGAAAGTGATTCGATCATTGCGTTTTGTTACAGAATTGGAAGCAGCTAATTAGGTGGCTTGAATTATGTGATGACCATGCTGAATTTTAGCTAGAGTTTTGATTGAAATTGACTTCGTGCAAATCAAGCTCCATGGTTTTATTAGAATAATTTCATTTGTTTGAAGACGTATTGAAATCCAATCAACGACTTGTTGATATTGAAATCCAATCAACGACTTACTTGTTGATAATTGAAATTCCTTTGGATCATAATCTTGAGGTGCAAATAACAATCAGATCTCACACATCACATAGTCTAGAAGGTATTTTTAAGAAACACATCATAAAAATCTTTAATATTCGGGGACAAACATTATTTTTAACATGAGAATTATCATGAATTTGTAGACCATACAATTAAATTTTGAGAAAACAAATCTTAGCCCAGTTAATCGTAATAGAGTTTTGCTTAACAATATAACCAATTCAGATGAAAATTTTCGTCCACTGATCAATTTGTTTAAGCAGATTAATAGGTTATTTACAGACAAGAAAGTTGCAAAAGAAAAGATCGATCGTAGACGAAATTTATCTAAGTTCTAGGTGACAAAGAGCCAACATCGAGATTTGACACCTTCTGTTCATGTGAGATCTTAAGAAAGATCTGCCTACTATTTTTAGTAATTAATTTTTATCTGTTAAATGACAGTCTTTTACTTAACATTGTTGGATCACAAGGCTGCCTTTCATCCTTGCATGATGGGTGGGTGTTCTCGCTAAGCTCCATTCTGCTTTTGCACTTGAGGGGGTCAATTTTCGTTTGGTCCAAGGAAACCTTTGCATGTTAGTCTCCGTTACCTTTGGAGAGGTCTACATCCCATAGAAATTGTCTACGTCTTCCGACTAGTAGGTTCTGACACAAGATTAGAATTCTATCTCTTCCAGAATGGTATCTTACTGATGGCTCTGGTCCCAAGAAGAAGGCTTACCTTTTCAAGAGGTCAATTTAAGTCTGACTTTATCAACAAGCGGTTAAAGAAAACGAGATTTGGGATATGGGGACACCAAAAGGAATATTTCCACAAATGACCTTTGGTGTTCTTTTAGATATTTTTCTTTAATTGTATGTGTTCTTTATTCAGAATTCCTGAGGTTTGGAGTGGGAGTTCTTCGTATTCTCCCTTTGCTGATATTCTAGATATTTTGACTATGAAGAACATTATTATATCTTAAGAGAAAGATTTGCTTAATTGGATGTTTTAGAATTCTGATGTCTTAAATCAAAGGTTTGCTCATAGTTATTTCTCTTCTCTTGGAATACCTATGATTTGGGATAACATCATTTGGTCCTTTTCCACTCTTCTTACCAAATATTTGGTTTTTTAAGAAACTTTTGCAATGCAGGTTGTCTATGGACACTAAATTCAAATGAAGAGGTGTAATAATGCTCCATGTGCTTTTTTCTTAACATTGCGAAAAGTCTATTTCTCATCTTTTTTTTGAATGTCCTGTTGTCATATGATCTTGACGACAAGTCTTTTTGGGTTGATTTATTCTTCTTCTGCAGATCTTATATTCTGAATTGATTTATTCTTCAGATCTTATATCCTGGGTTGATTTAAGTCTTCATGTATTAAACATATTAGACTTATTGACATCTCTTTTTCGGTTTGGATGATTGGAAGAAGAAAAATTATTTCAGGTTTCAACATGGTATTACTTCATATTGTCATTGTTTTATAATGAACTACATCAGAGATAATTCTTCTAATAAATCTATGTATAATGATATCTGATTTTTTTTTTATCTTGAAGTTTTTTGGTATGAGCCCTAGGTTTGAAAAGTTTCACAATCTTTTCAGGTAGTTTGAGACTTCCCTTTAGTCCGTCAAATTAAAATCAATATTAATGGTGGTGTAACTAGTCTCGAACTTGTTGTTTTGATGGGATCTTTGGAGAAAGTATGGAGAGATGTGTTGGAGGCTTATCTTCTTTTCTAGAGTTCAATTTGCTCTTTTTGACAAGTCTATGATAGTTATTATGGCCATTGAGTATGCTATTAAGACTGGTATAGAAATTTATAGCTAAAAAGTGATTTTATATTAGTTTATTATGTTTTTTTTTTTAGTCCAATTTGTTTTTGGACTTTTTTTTAAAGTGATTGAATTTAAAGTTTTTCATATTTTTGAAAAATATAATTATTTTGTTAATAAACTTATTTTTTATGACTGTTTAATAGATTTTAGTTTTCTTGATACAGTAATATATATCTTCATATATTTAAACTTTTTATGTTTCATTTTACTTACTTGTATATGAAAGTTGCCTTATATTTCTTTAGTCTAATCTATCATATTTATTTTTTGTTATTTTTATACTATATTTAATGTAATTACACATAACTGAAAATTCATATTTCAAGTTATACATGCATAGTTTAGGATTTAGATTTATAACTTATTATTTCTCTGAAGTTGAAGAAAAGTCAATTATTCTTTTTAAGTAGTGTAATTTGAGTAGAATGCTTTTACAAAATTTACAATTTGGATTTGAAATATCACAAAATTTCATTTCAATTTAATTTTTTTAATAGATTTAAATTTTCTATTTTTTTTTAAATGATGCATAAAGCACATTTTTATTTATATTTAATAAAATGGTACAGTTAACACGATTTCTAATATTTTATTTATTTTTAATATTTGTTTGGAAATTGTGCATACAAGTACATTTTATCATGATTGTTTCATTTTTTATTGCTTACTTCGAAACAATGCACTGTTACACAATGTGCATCATGTGCATCTACTGTGCATTTAACAATTATTTATTTTAATTGAACAACTGTTGCACTGATTCAATTGGATATCTGGACTCATTTTGAATGCATGGAAAAATAAATCTTCACATAAACTATTACATCAGCTGCTAGTTCTAAAAAAAAAAAAACAAAAGAAATGCACTATTTAATTAAAAAAAAACAAAAGTATACTTTTGTGGATGATTTCAACAAAATTATAAAAAATTAAAAATCATTCTTGAATGTATTATTTCAATAATAGTTGAATGTATTATTTCAATAATAGAAAACTTAAACTCATGTTTTCAATAAAAATTTCAATATTTAAAATCTTCAAGCTGGGGTTGACGGTACTAATTGAATTGAAAGTTGAATTGTATTCAAATTTTGAACTAAAACTTAACTTAGATATAAATTTCTAGAACTAAATTGGTAAGTTATTTTTTCTAATTTTTATTTATTTAAATATCATTTCACACCCTTATTTTTTTGAGTAATTTATATATTTGAATGCAATATCATATCTATGTTTTTTTTATATTTTTTAAATTTGAATTTAAATTTGGAAAAATTTAAAACATAACTTAATCAAATTATATAGTAATTATTCAATATCTAATTATTTTTCATTCCTAAAAATGTGGTAAGAAAATAAAAAATATTAATTAATGAAAAAATCCTTATACTGTTCAACTTAATTGCTTCTGTTGTTGCATTTCATTAGGAGAGAAATGATCCGTAAACTTTTAAAATGTTTTTTTAAAAGGTTTTGATGTTTTGTTGTCTTTATGGAATAAATATATGAAACATACTTTTATTATTTTCACAAAAAGTTATTTTATAATGAAAATTTTTATTATGAGATGTTCTGAAATGCTAATTTGAAATAGAAAAATAAAAGAAATTTAAGATTAACATGATTTATGAAATTCTATTATTTCTTAAAATACTTTATAAACATGCAATTCATAAATGTTTCAATACAACTTTGAAAGTAAAGGAATAGTAGAGCATGCATTGACTGTTTAACACGTGTGGAAGCCATGTGTAAACTGACCTCTTCTTATCACTTCAATATTCTCCGATCTAGTACCAACTCCTCCGCCGCCGGCGACGTAGCGAAGCCTGAAGTAGTCAGGCTCTGAAGGTGACGACGGTAATGGAAGAGAATTGGAAGGGAGAGGAAGGATAACGGTCTGTGGTGAAGTGGATCTTTCTCTTCCTCTTCTCAATTCCATCTTACTGTACATTGGTGTGTGTGGGTTCAAAATTTCAATAAAAAGGTCGGAATTTAGGATTGCGAAGTGCAAATTGTCTGTGGAGGTGAGTTGAGTACTTCTTTAAGTAATATTTGAGCCGAAGAATTTTTCCTACTTTACACTGGGGTGTCATCTTCTCTTCCTAAATTTATTTTCAATTGAGTTGTTTAATTTGGATAAGGAGAAGTTTGTTTATTGATTATGAGTTTTGACCTCTCTGCAAATATTGAAATCAGGACATGTTTAGATTAACTTCTCCATACAGAATAAGAGAACAGGAAGAAAAAAATGAAATGAATTTCTCCATGATCGAAAACTAGTCTCTATATAAGCTAATTTGTAAAATTTCTCTCTTGTTTGTCTGTCCAAATTTATGTTTTTAATTATATACACTTTAGTTTATGGAAAAGTTTATCCAAAAAAGTCATTGGACAGACTAAGAAGCTATAGGTTGACTATTATCATAGATGTTTGTTAAATATCGTATCTGTTTATTTTTTAAAACTAAAATTCCTTGCTGAGCTATTTTTAGTGTTTGTAAATTATACAGATGGTTACGGCAAACCTATATTTTGTTTAATAGTGAAGCATTCTAACTGTTTCCATTACAATGATGCTAATACACAAATGATGGTAATGCCCAGTTAATGCTTCCATTCTCTTAAATTCAGGACAGGGCAGAGCCTGATGATATTTTGGATGAAGAATTCAGAAAAAAATGTTCGAGAAATTTAGTTTTGGCGATACTATAGGTTCAGAGGTAATGAGTTTGTGTCAATTGATTATTTGTGTCTTGCATCTTCATATATTTCTTGATGAACTGTTTGCTTGGATGCAACCAGGATATTGATAAGAAGCATGAGTCTGTCGAAAATGCAACTACCAAGAAGAAAGCAGACTCTGATTCTAAAGAGGAAGAAAACGATCATGGCAAAAAGAGGCATCTCAAACAAGAAGAGAAGGTATAGTGGTTTATAGCATATTTATTTATTTGTTTTGTTGGTTGAATTTGACCATTAGATTCCTTTCTATAATTTGCTAAAAGTTTAATTTTTGTGTTAAGCTTCGACACCAGATGAAGATTGCTGAACTGAAACAGATTTGCTCCTGGCCTGATGCTGTTGAGGTTGGAATACTCTGTTTAGTATACATGGTTTGGAGCTTCTGGGTCTTCACTCCTAACTTTTGTGTATTTCCTTATTTGATTTTGAAAAGTAAAATATTATATGAACCAAGGGTATAAAAGCCATTATATAACAAGTGCAACCTTTCTTTCTTTTCTCTTCTTCTCAAACAAACACAAATTTTCCATTCGTTTATTTTCTCTTTACACTCTAATTCATTTAATCCAAACAATCTCACTCTCGTCTCATTTCCCTTCTTTTATATTTTTCCACTGCCTAACTTACCATCACACCATCCAAACAAAGGCTGGAGTGCATGATAATATGGCTGTCATATACAAGCACAGTATTGAATTGCGCTGGATTCTCATGGTGCAGCATCGTGCTGCTCACCAAGTTGTCATTGCACTGCATCAGGCCATCGTGATGCTTTAGGCCAAAATTGCGAAAAATGGCATCCAAAGCAGACAAATTGCACTACTGCAGTTCTACAGCCTCCGTTTACTGTTTTTCGGTTGTGTTCGTGCATGCTTGCTAGTGGGTAAGAGAAGAGAGATGACCCAATTCACAACCCTTACTCTAAATTACACTCTACCTACTTCAGTAACTTTTGTGTTAGAGTTCCACAACAAATTGTGTTTGGATTGTCAGATGCTTGCAATTCGCCCAAGTGTTAATGATTTGTTACAAAATCACATTTTATTTATTCAAATTTTGAGTGCATGTTTGTACTGGTCTATATCTGCAATTTGTTTATAATGGAAAGTTGACGTGTCATTAGTTTTCTGACTGGTGTTTTACATACTTTTCTTACACAAGCTTTGTTGCTTTTCTGCTGTTTCTTTCAACTGAACTTGATGTAATGAAACTTTGTCTTTACTATGTATTTGTTCTCTTTTTAAACATTTAAGTAATTTTACTAAATTACCGTAGTCCTTACTTATCTGTCAGGTTTTCTTCTGATTTCTCATGCAGGCTTATATTGAGAAGAAGAGAGTAAAATGTTCAAACAAAAGCAAAGGGAATGCATGCAACCAAAAACGGGGAAATTGGCATATTTGATTATCAGGTTTTATTATGTACTTACTGTTAGAATCTTGTAGATATGTTAAAATCCTATAGATCTAGTAACTCTTTCTATATTTATGTATCAGCCTAAAATAGGGTAACTGAATATTTTGTAATCATGGTTTCTCTCCTATAAATTGAATAGCTCTGCAAGTGGTCTAAACACACGAAATTCATCATATGCCTTCTCAGATTCTCTCTTTTCAACGTGGTATCAAGAGCCTAATAAGAACGAATCTTAATCCGTGTTTTCTCTGTGTGCCCATTGCTTATAGGTATAAATTTTTAGAAATCATGTATGTTTTTGGATTTTGTTGTTTTTCTATCGTGTTTCACTATTCACCACTATTGTTCATTACTGACAACATTGTGGCAAGCTCTCTTTTCATTCTTGACCACCAATCTTTGAGCCATTGTGCTCTTTAGTAACCGTTGTTCTTTTCAATATTTTTTGCTCTCTAGTAGCTATTGCACCCTCCAAGTAATTTTTTCTCAATATCAATTGCTGCACCCTTCAACAACCCGCTGCACTCTCTTAGGATTTTTGCTCTTCGGTAGTTGTTGAACACTTGAACCATTCTTTCTCTTCGACAACTGTTGTGCTCTTTCAGCATTTTTGCTCCTCAAAAACCACCACTCTCAACATTTCGATGTTCTCTCAATGCTTATATTTTTGTTCTCCATAGGAACTCTTGAGGTTCTACATTCCACACATGTTTCTTTGAGGAGATCAAGTACATATTTCCTTTGAGAGATGAAAATTTCCTATTTTGAATAAGCAACTTCAAGGAAATACTTCATTTTTTCCACATCTTTCATTTCAAATTGGGATGTTAATTTTTCCTTTAAAATCAATTTCTCTATTTTAACATCTACAATAATCATGCCATCCGCTCATACTAGCAGTAGTGTAAGTTTACGTGTAACGGGTGCTTTATGAATAAAGTATGTTCTCCTTGGCTTTGCTTATATCCTAAGGAAACCATTGTTTTGTAAATCGTCTTATATCTTAAGGAAACCATTGTTTTTGTAAATCGTCCAAATCATGCTCTTGGAGATTGTTTAAGACCATATAAGACTTTCTTTGGGAAGCATACCTTATTCCTTTCCTTCCATTGTGAGTTTCAAATCTGATAGGAATCTCAGTGTACATTTCTTCTAAAGCTCCATGAAGGAAGACATTCTTCACATCCAAATGATGTAAGATCCAAAATTAGTTGCTATATCAAGAATAACTTGAACTATATTAATCTTTGTTACAGCAAAACAAAGTCTTCTCATAGTCAATTCCATAAGTTTGAGTGTACCCCTTTTAATCCAATTTAGCTTTATACTTGTCTACTGACCCATCTACCTTATGTTTAACTGTAAATATCCACCTGTACCCTAGGGTAGTCTCTTGGTTTGTCAACAATCTTCCATGTTGAGTTTCTTTCTAATGCATCAATCTCCTCTCTCATGGTTTGAGTCCAATGTTCACTTTTCATGGCTTCTCAGACTAAGATAGGTATTTCTATGGCAACAATAAAGCTTTGATATTTGTTAGAAAGATTGTCAGTACAAACATATTGAGAAATACAATATTTAACACACAATCTTTTTATCTTTCTCAACAGAATGGATAAATTTTTAGTAGCATTTATATCCTCTGCTCACTATTACCTTCAAGGCTCTTCACTTCTGAGTAAGACAATTCTTCTGGCTCTAGAGTCAAAGTAGGGTCTTTGATACTTTTTGCCAAAGAATTTGTCTTCTTCTTCCTCACTGTGGGTTGTTTCAATCCCATTTGTAGTGGTGGTTTCATCACTTGGATCTTGAGCATCCTGTAAAAGTAAAATGGTAACGATAGCAAGAAGAGCTCTTCCGGTCAAGTGTTTTCTCCCCTGAAGCGCAAAGCTCACAAAGAAGGATTACGTTTCATGAAAGGTGACATCCATGGCGAATGAGGATATGACAACTCTCAGAATGATAACATTCATACCATTTTTTGTTTGGAGGATAACCGATAAATACACATTTAAGAGCTCTAGGATTTAATTTACTGCATTTAGGATTATAGGAGTGAACAAAAATAGAACATCCAAAGACTAAACAAGACAAATTTGACACTTAGGGATTAGAGGGAACACAAGGAAAAAAAGAAAAATTAATAGGACTAACATTACGAGTGGGTAACATATTGATATGGTATGTGACAGTTTATACAGTTGATAAGGTATGTGGCAGCTAACACAACTTCTTCCCAGTGGGTTTTAGGAACGAACATTTAGAAAAAGGAGGGTTTAGCTACCTTTAGAAGATGGTGATTCTTCCTTTCTACAACTATAGTTGGTGTAAAGTGTTAACACGTGTTAACTTATGAACAATACCATTGTAAGAGAAAACTTGAATACTTTATGATTTACATATTCAGTACTACTATCAGACCTAATTCTTTTTATGTTTTTTCCATATTAATTTTGGATAAAACAAAAAAGATTAAAAAAACTTTGAAAGACCTCATATTTACTTTTTTATAATATATGTCCATGTGACGAGTACAATCATTAGTAAAAGTAACAAGTCATTTTGCTCCAAAAATATATTCTCAAACAGGTACATAGACAAGACATCCGAGTGAATCAAGCCAAATAAAAAATTACTCTCTTTACCAGATATGGGTTAAGATGCATGTTGATGCTTTGACAATTGAAAAATATAACATTTAAAAGATTCAACAGACAATTTAGAAAACAAATGAGGGAACGAGGATTTTATAAGGTTGAAGGAGGGATGCCCAATTCTTTATGATGAAGCCATATTTGGGAACTTGCTCATGTGTCTGATGTTGCTTGTTGGTTTTGTTTCGTTTTGGTCTTTGGGTTCCAACAAATAAAACTCACTTTGCTCCTTAACAATTAAAATCGTCTTTCTTGTAGCAAGGTCTTGAAATACACAATAAAAAGAGAAAGAAGTTGTTGAACAATTCAAATCTTTTGTAAGTTTTAGCATAGAAATAAGTGTATTGGTCAGTTGTGGGACATAAAACATCCTTTAATACAACAAATTATTCTAAAGTTATATTCCTGAAACATAATACATCCTTTAATATAATAGATTATTCTAAAGTTATATTCTTGGATCTGCATGTGGGTATACTCTCACCATTTGCAGTTGCAACGTTCACTAGTAATGTTGACATACAAATTGAATGGCTTAGGAAAAGGAGTAATGTGATCCCTTGTTCTTGAATAAAGAATCCAAACACCCTAAGCCAAAGGGTCAATAGTATTGAATATATTCTTACCTTTCACGCGTAGGATATACGATCCAGAAGACTTAGTCATTGATCCAGTCATTGTTCTCAAACAATCAAGTTTCTCTTTAAAATCTTTCATATCATTGAAAACTAGAAACAAAACAAAGAGATAATGATTTAGTAGAACTTGTTTAGTGAAAGAACCAAATGAATTCAAATCTACTCAAAAGTCAAATGAGACGTCACCACCCTTTCAACCGGGCTCAGGAGGTCCCAATGTGACAATGTGACGGGGGAGTGGAGCACATCTTTTTGGCTCACCACTCACCTTGACCTATGGTGGCAGCTATTAACGAGGCAGCAGAAACATGACACCCAAGATCAAAAGCTCTAATACCAACTTGAACTATGTAAGAAATAAATAATTATTTTATTGATAACAATCACACCAATTACATTTTTATCATTTTTATTTGTAATAATCTAAACTTTTAAATTAAGGAAATAAAAATATGCCAAAATGAACAAGATGAGTCTAAACGAGTTTCCTCTATATTCTTTTTAGGGAGAAATAGGAGAGGAGTTTTATGATGATGTTGATTGGTGGGGTAACATCATTTCATGTTTTCCAGGTTGATTTACTCAAGGTCAAAAGTCAGTGGATGTCACTTTACTCCCAGAAGAGTTGGATGCCATGGAAAATGTTTTACCCGCAAAGTATGAATTCTATTTTTTAAAACAGGTGTTGTTGCCCCCAAAGAAATCAAGGGTCTGATTTCTTACCTCTCCTGGAACTGTTCCGGTTATGAAGAAGCAAGGGAGGAAGAGCAGTTTTGAAATCAGCGTGAGGATTTCAGTGACGTGGTTGCAGAGCTGTGTTACATTTGATTTTCATATCATATAGACCTACCCGTATTGTTATTATTATTAATTAATTTAGGTCTTGATTATTTAATTATGTAACCAACTGGTGCAGAATGAGAAGAGGACTAGAAGAGAAAGATGCAAGAAAAGGAGGGCAAGTGCGGGAAGGACTAAAGGTGGTGTAACATCTTTTTTCATTTGCATAAAAAGTGAGGGACCTGGATGTTAGACATTCATCAAATTGTCATTGTCCATTAAGCGAGAATTAGTTGTTAGCTGTGTTGTATGGTACTTCTATCACATGTAACTGCCAGCAAGTAGCTTTCATTGTTTAAGTTAGGAATTTATATCTCTTATAATGAACACCTTATCCAGCGCTGATGCATTAGTTGGAAACACGATTGCAATTAATCATCATTAAGTTTGGTTGGTATTCCGTTTATAAGGCTGATATTTGGATGATACCCCGTGATAATTCTTAGTACGACATCATGCCTGATAGTGCAAACAGGAACGTGAAAGTATACTGACTTGTTATTCTGAATCCCTTGTTTCTATTTATCTATCCAAAAATTGAAACTTAAGATCGCCTTCTTTTGTAGGTCAGTGTTTTATTTTTTTGGGTTGTGTTGGGGTTGTTGATAGGGGTTGCTGTGGGTTTATGGAGGATGGAGGTAGTCTTATGGGAATCGTGTCTTTTTTGCCTTTAAATTTGCCTCTTATTCTTATTTTTACAGAGTATTATTTAGATCTATTCTCGTCTGCGACTCGAATAATGAATAGAGGAAATGATTGCTTAGCTTTTTCGGACCCTTTAAAATTCTTTTAAAGGTAATGTTTTTTCACAAAAGATTTACCTAGTTTTTGTTCATTGAAAAGAGATTGAGTTTTTCTTAACTGTATAGCCTATCCACTTCTTTTAACTCCAAGGTTTTGTTTATCATTGACTCTAAATTGAAGGAAAGGTATCCCAGAAGATAAATTAGTGTTAGATTAAAGAATTAACGAGTGAGATTGTAACTAACATTGATATACATGCATGCTTTGTTCTTAAATGTGCATGCATTATATTCTGAATTTTATCATTATTTTTTAATTAACAACTAAATGGCAAAGTGCGTCTCTTGAGTTTAAAACAGTTAAATCTTCACAATTGCCAAAAACTTTTGTGTGGGACCAGTGCGAGCCAATGCCTTCAGCTAATTAGGAAGTGAGAGAAGTTTGATTCTTAGGTATAAATAAGTGTGATTCTATCTCAAACAAAGCCAGGTGAGACACAGTATACTACATCTATAAATAATTATGTCACTAACAGCCCTATTTTTTACTATTATTCTGTCAATTTACACTTGGAGCTATTTGTACAGCAATTCAACTTGATGTAAATGACAATAGTTGTGTTGTGCAATAACCGTCACTGAAATAAAGTAGTGGTTTGATCATGCAGAATCATTCTCCACCCACTGATAATATGAAAACAGGAATGCCCTTTGGCCTTTGGGACAGACCAAACAATATAGGAATTCTTAATTTTTGGTTACTATTTAGGTATTGACACACATACTAAAATTGTTCCATCTAGATTGTTTGAGGCAGCTAGAAATTATTGGAAGCCGTCCAATCCATGAGTGACTTATGCAAGCCATTATTCTTGTGGCAACAGAGGTTGGCTCCACTGTGAGTCAAATCTGTTACTTCTTCCCTACTCAGTTCCCTACCTGTAGAAACTACTTCCCTATGCTATCATATTCTTGTCCCACCGCCATCACCGCCTATACCTATCAAAATTTCAAATGGAGGGTTCCCATTGGTTTTGGCTTTTGAGAATGTAAATGGATGCATGTTACATGCAACTATATTCGTGCCCGTTTGACACATGACAACTACTTTTCATTTGGCAACAAAATGTTCAATCTAAAGGTCAGAAACGGGAAGCCATTCGTCATGGCTTGGTGCCCTAATTTTCTATATCTAGACCCACTTCTTTGATTGCTTTTCCCCACCATATATGGTACGTATCAAATGGAAGATTCGACCACTAGCTGCAGGTATCTTTTGTGATGCTTCTGTTGCATGCCACTGCACTGCCATTGGCATCATTAACATGCATTCTCCCCCCATCCATGTCTACGTCTTAGTGCTGCACTATTAGGTGGAGGGTCCTTTCAGAGTTACCTATTTTATCAATTAAGAGATTAAGAGGATCATACTGAAAACCTCACACACCAAAAATTTGGAATTTTACATAACAAAACCAATCAGGCCAACTATATAAGAAGAAACATCCCATCAAATCACAAAGGGTGCGACTTCAGGTTCCTTAAGGTTTACATGTCCAATTTTTATATAAATATGCGGAGAATAACATGATGTGACTGTTTTTATTATTAATTTACAAACAATTTAAAAAATGCAGATGTGAATCTTGGAATTCAAGTTATAACAAGCCTTCTTAATACATTTGCTTAATGACAACAACGTGAGTGGAGAGTATACCTGTAAAGGAAGTTTGTAGTAAAAATGTTAGATCATGTTGCTTGGGGTCAACTCCATTTATACTCTTGATGAGATAAAGAAGTTGGGGGAAGTAATTCAGATTTGTTTACACTATCTTCTCATTATTAATAAATTCATTTAAGATTCTCTGAGGAATTTTCTAGATAACGATCCATAACACAAAGTACTTTAGTTATTGAGTTCAGATTTATTCAAAGTTTAGTGTAGACACAATGTTTGAATATAATTTGATAAAACTTTATTACTAGCTTTTTGCATTATTATTCAATGATGTATTAATACAACAATGAAAAGTTAAAGTTTTTAAACCTGCGGTTTACATTTTTTTTTTCATAATGGAATAATTTACAATTGCATAATATAAAAAAATATTATTAGTACTTCTAAATTAGTTTCTTACAACATAAATTTATTCAAACTCTATCATAGTTTTTTTCATTCAAAAAACTGAAATATGAAGTTTTACTTAAAAATATTGAATTTAATATTATTCAAACAAAAAACTTATTAATAATAAAAATGATGTGAACACTCGCATCATATATCCATTTTAAAATTTTATCATGAATTCACAACTTTTCTTTTAATGTCTCAAAATTAAAAATAGAAATTCACAAGAGTCATAAAAGATTGCTCTTTAGAGGTTGATTCTCACTGAAAATATTAAATTATAAAATATATTACTATTTTAGTAAAAAAATACTTTTAAATAAAAATAAAAATAGTGCAAATTAAACATTCTTTTAAGAAAATAAACTATAATTATCCTAAAAAACATTAAATTTTAAACGATAGTAGTGAGAATCCTCATACTGAAGTGATAAGTCATTTCCCTGTTATACAACCACCATTTTCTAAATTGTTTATTCACTACAAATGTAATATGAGTGTTGCAATAATAATATGACACTTTTTTATGATGTGATATCAATTCGAATTCGAATAGACACACGACACCCCCTTGCCTACAGTTGAATAGAATACACAATTTCAGCTTTAGCAATCACAATTTTTGGAATAAACGTGGCTATAGGTCAAAATCACATTATTTATATCAACCATTTCAAAACACTTTTAATGAATCATTATTTTCTTCGGAAATATCTTCACATGTTTAACACATATCTTACCAAATCTCTGATAACGGGGAGATGCATATTGGACAATGATAAAGTTTTGGTTTTTACTCGAGATTCTAGGAACTCTTTATATTTAACATATTTTCTAAGACATTTTTAATTGAAAGTTGCTTATAAATAAAAACATTATTTTAATATACATAATTTGTTTAAATTTAAATTAAGTTGCTTATTAATAAAGCGAAGGAAGTTATTTGTACAAATAACTCTCTTTGATTTATTAGTAATTATTTTTAATTTTAAATAATTTAGTATATGTGTTATGCAAGAGAGTTGAGGAAACCTGTTATTATAATAATAAGACTTTGAGACAAATTAAAAAAAATTAATATCATCTTTAACTCAAAATTTTAAAAAATAAAATTATTAATTTTTTATATATTATTTAACTTTTTTGTTATTGAATATGAGATTAAGATTTATACTTAAATAATCTAATATAATATGTGTACATATTTATATTTTCATTTTAAAATAATTCTTATAGATAAAACTCTGGATAAACAATATTTTTATTAAATGTGAAGATCATTAATGTAACTTACACCCTTTTGTCCGTTGTGCTACGCTAATCACTATATCACTTTCACTTTGCTATCACAAAAATTGAAAGAAATATGCACACGCGTTATGAAAATCACATATGCTTCTCAACTTGGATAGATGGGTTAGTTGCTCTTGTTTCCTGATTCCACTTTTTCCACGAAAAACATATATATATATATATATATATGATCTTGTACCTTAAGAAAAACAATGAAAGAGAATAACATCATTTCCACATGGGTGGAAACCTAGGAATTGCTGAAGAATTGTTTTAAAATGAACAGTTCATCACACCAAATTCTGTTGAACAATAAACAATGGGTGCAGCTGAGAAACTTCCTACACATTAAGCAAGTGAGCAAAGAAAAGTAAAAGGGAATGTCAAATACTGAGCGATGTGGGACACAGCCAAAGGCATAAACAAAACCAAAAATAAACATGACAATCTTTGTTCCAACCTGGACTAAGCATGAATTGGCAAAGTGGGGCACAGTGATTTGTGAGGAAAATTATTCCTTGAATTAACCTAAGCAATGCCAAATGACTAAGAAACAATGGATTTGGGTTATTTAAATTATGAAATTAGGAGCATGTGGTTGCTTGGCTCCACCAGGAACAGGAAGAGGCAGCAAAGTTAATGAAGTATTTTAAGGGAGTAATGAGTGAGAGTGAGTTGTTTATGTAAAGTAGTTTGATGGACATAAGTGGGTTCTTAGTTGGACATAATAGACTAGTGAGTTCAATTTGGATTAATTAATTGATTGTGTCATTTTCAAACTTCTCCAACAAACATTCTTTGTTTTGTCTTCTTCAATTCAATCTGATCCACCACCCCATACCCTTTACCTAACCAACCGACCAACATCCATTTCCATGCACATTCCTCCTCTCTTCTCACCCTTTCAAGTTTAATCATTTCTTTTCTAATCCTCATTTCTCACCCTAATCGTGCCTTAATTATATATCAGCATGTGACTTTTCTCCTCTTCAAATCCTAATCCTTCGCACCCAAATCATGCTGTGCTCATTTCTCAAACTTCTCTCATTACTGTCACCTTCTTTTTAGTTAAATATATTTCGTTTCAAATAAAAACTTGTAGAACCCTGATTTTAGGAGATAAAAAGGGAGGATTTTCAATGATTTGTAAATAAGATTACCTATTTGTATTGTAGGCTCACAATAAATATGAAAATTCTACTATTATGAGATTTTTCTAGAATCGCAACAATAAGAGAAATAGAAGAAGGGTTAATAAGATAGTTTAAGACTCCAATGTTCTGTCATAATAATAATTAAATGACACTACTGATAAGATAAATTAAATGGTTTTTTTAATTGAGTATGCTCAAGTTTTTGTTTCTTAGATTTTTTATCTTGTTGTAGGCTGAAAATAAATATTCTTTTTCTATCTCTTAGGATCGTATTAACATTTTATAATTAATTTTTATATTTAATTAAGTTAGAAACTAATTTTGAATTTAATAATATAAGTTTTGATAGCTAATGTTAGATACTAATTATATAATTTAATTGATAATTAAATTTAATCATTATTTCTATTTTATAATTATTTAACAACTAAAATCTAATTTGATAACTATTTTGATAACAATTAGTAACTATTTCATTTCATTTGGTAGTTAAAAATTAATCTCTAAATAACATTTTTACAATGTAAATTTTATATAAAATATTCATCTTATATAAAATATCAATAATACCATTTGTCAATATATACAATATATTACAGGTCATATTATTAGGGGACGTTATTAAAGTATCCTTTTTCATAGAAATGGCAAACTTAAAACTTACAAAGACCAAGTTTACCAAAAAATTAATCTTTTATTCCAATTTAAAAGGAAAATTATTGCCACTATATTTTTAACAATTTTGATCATGATTTAATACTATATATTTTTTTTAAATAGTGGATGCAGTAACTTAGGATTTTTAATCGGAATTGAGAGTGTGTAACATTTTATATTAATTATAGCTAATAAATGATATAAGATGACATATTTTACATTAGTTATTATAAAATAACCCAAAGTTATATTGCACGACATTTTTAAAGGTTTTCTAATATCAACAACATTCTATACTCTAAATTTATTATCTTATCTAAACTATATATATATATATATATATATATATATATCAAAATATATCACTGCCACTTCAATAAATCTCTTACCAAACATATATAAATCATATAATTTAATTTTATTTATTTTCAATGTACCATTTTTATCATATTTTAACTTAATATTCCTACCATACAATTCTTGTATTTCTAACTAATATTACATTATATACAAAGATTATTATTCCTCTAAATTGAAGCAAATTTTTATAAAAAAAAGTTCTTCACAACTTTTCAATTAACTCTATCAGCTCAGGTAAGTCTCAAAAAGTTCAATCTTACACCAACAATATATTCTTTTGACATATTTTTTTAGAAAAGAAGAAAATGATTAAAACTAATATAGGACAAAAATAAACTTTGATCAATCTAATATACTCTCTAAACGCATCAAACTTCTTAGGACATCAATTTGGCCAAGATTCTGTCAGAACTTTATTTGTATTAGAAAGAATATAAAGATAAAAAATGTCTATAAACTAATTTTTTTAAAATAAATTAAAAATTAAATATCAAAATTTTATATATAAACTTTATTTTTATACACTTTAGAATCTATTATTAAAATATTCAAATCTTACACATTCCTTTATTTTCCATGAAATTGAATGTATTTATTCATTTATTAATAATACAAAAATATATTCAATAATGTAAAGAATCTCACCAATTACTATTTATGTTATTAAATACAGTCACTGCATTAATAATTTAAATTTATAAATATTTTAAAATAAAATTAAAATTAATGAAGTTACTAATTTAAAATTTAGAAATTTCTATTACTCTTGATAAACTATTAAATAATGTTAATTTAATATATTAGTTATTAACTTTTATTATATTTCTCGTTAACTTTATTATTTTATTGTTATGTATTTCTTTCTCTTCTCTTTGCTAATATTTCTTTCATCCATGCTTAGAATGTGTAAGTGATTTCTTCACAGGCTTATAAAAGCGAAAGATAATGCAAAATTATGAAAATGATGAAATTGACAAATGAGAAAGTGTACTTACGTCACGTACATCCATTTCTAATTATACGTCGGCTAGTACTAAAACTATTAATGAAAAAGTATTAGTGTCTAAAAATTTTCTTTCACAATAGATATTTAATACTAGACTTATTATTTGTCTGGTGGTTAAGTTAGAAAGTTGTACAATTATATATTTATATATAAAAAAGTATCTTGTGTTATTGAAGATACATTATTATAACATATGGAATTATTATTATAAAAAAAAAAGTCAGGAAACTAAATAAGAAACCTAAAACTAATTCAAAAATCAGTTAAATTAAAATATAAACAAATATTTCTTAAGGAATTTAAATTTAAATTTTATATTTATTTGACATCCAACTTTTGAAAAATTATTAGATATTTAAGAAAAGAAAAAGTCTGCCCCTAAAAATCTAAAAGTTAGGTAAGTCTAACTTTATATATGAAAAAGGTTTATTTATTATATCAATGTGGGATTTTATAGAAAATATATTATTACGGCTAAGATTTTTCATTTTGTTGTATATAAATTATTTTTTTCTATTTTAATTTCAAAATTTATGATAGTGATGAGAGAAGAAGTAGAGAAGAGTAAATACGACCTCTACAAAAATGTAAATATACATATTTTATTTATCTTCTATTGTACTATATATTATTATAGATTAAATAAAATAACAAATGAAGTATTTTATTACGTATTGATTTATATATTAATATAAATGATATATTGTTATAAATATAATAGAAAAATCATCTAAAAAAATGCATGCATTTTATTTAATATATTTGAAATGAAAATTAATATAAATGTTAAGTTTTAATTTATTGAAAATAAACTAACATAATAAAAATGCCAAAAAAGAACTATACCACTTTGTATTGTTACTATAAATAATAATATATAGTGATTATTCCCTTTCTTATACACAAATCATTCTCATATTTTATCTTTAATAATCTCTTAAAATCGGAACACAAAACTTATTATAAAGAAAAATAATGACCAGAGAGAAATTAAAAAAAGAAAACTACACACATATATAATATAGAATACATATTATTATATATAATAAACAAATTCACATAACACACATATATTTTATTTAATACATTTAAATTCAGAGTTAATACAAATATTATATTTATTGATTAAAATAAATTATCGTGATAAAAACATAAATACAAATTTACGATAACTATTATGTTTTCACTAATTACATAACAAAGGTAATGAAATGTTAGCAATTCATTCTTTTATCATTATCTTTTAGGACATTCTGGTTATTTGGTCATACTACCATTAGTTAAACAAGTATAGTCTTTAACCCGATATTAAAAAAAATATGGCAAATAATATATTACTAACAATGTTCAAAAAGGTAAACAAAGAAAAACACTAATATGGTAAAATTCTCATTACATTTTTCATTTTATTTTCTTTATTTACTTAATGCATGAGGTATTGAAAAATAAAAATTGAATGAAAGAATTAAAGAATTGTATGGAAAGAATATAGTTAATTATGCTTACGGATAATTGACAAAATGATGAGAAAATTCTCATTGTATATATTATAGATTAATTAATATATCAAATGGTAACTTGAAACTCACATTTGTGGCGAGTTCCTGTCATACTGTGAAAATCAGATTGGTTTCTGCAACACTTTGGAGACTCTGACTAAATTCAACTGCCGACTGCTATTGAATATTGATCCATTGCACCTGAATCTGTGTTCAGACATTCAAATTTGACAACACCTACTTATTCAAAAACTTCACATTCCATTATTTCCACAGCATTTTACACAATATATTTTGGTTAAATTATTTATATAAAATGAATCTAGATGATAATATGTTATTAATATAAAAGAATGGGATGCTTGAAGAATCCTCCTTTTGAAGAGTTGGAATTATTTGACTGAGTGGTTGTGAATGTTGTGATTTCTCTGACCATCAAAATGTGTTGTAGTTGCCTAATTTTAAATAATTGCCCCAACTTCAATTATCCCATCACTAACATCCAATCCAAAAACAACTCCTATGTGTGTGAGAGTGAGTTTGTGTGAGGACCACAACACAACACAACCCTTTTCATTTTTTCATTTTTCATTTTTCATTTTTGCTGTCTAGCCAACAGATTATGGGTGCAGAAATCAACACCCACATATCCATAGACATCAAATGAAACTCAACACGTGCATGCAACACATGCTCAACTTCCACTGCTACATGTTGAATGTTGAAGAGTGAGATCTTAGATTGGAGATGCTGAGATTATTGGAGTAAATGATGTAAGTGTTTGATGGTGTTTGACAACTGTTATTAACCTTACAAAGAATCTTTGGCCCCATTGGTCCCACCCTTTGAGCCACCCCCTTTCCCCTAATGAGAATCCATTAGAAAAACAAATTTAGCCCATGGACCGTAGTGTACTTGTCTTCTTTTTTTTCTTTGCCAACTTTGTATATCTAATTAAATTATTATACCATCATCATGCACATCTACGTTCATTTCACAACACAACCAAACCTCACACACCACTGCCAACGGCCTATAACTCTCCACGTGTCAACCACCCACCTTCACCTTAAGCCTTAAGCACTTCTCTCTCTTTCCCATTCTATAATAGTAGCAACTCAGAACAAAGAAAACTGAACTCGTAGGTTATTACCAAAGACTGCATTAAATTTTATAGGATTGCCTCGTCTACAACTACCCCCACAAACAGTAATCAAACCCTTCACCACACACAACCTTCAAGTAATTTTTAATATCATCATAAATAGCCTTTAGATATCGACATCTCATAAAAGACATGCTCACTTATGCTTATCATCACCTTCATAGGCCTTTCTTCGTTCCAGTAAACAACTCCAAATCATCATCTTCCTTATACCTCCACACCCTTTTGCCTCTAACCACCAATCTCATCCTCTTGTTATTCTTCACATTTATTTCTCTCCTAGCACCTCGATCAAAGGGCTAAAAGTTTGCAACTTGGATTCTTCTTTCACGGTTTGATACGTCTCAGTGCTTTTAAGGGGTGAATTTAAGCCATGGGTTTGAGTTCTAAGCAGGTTTCTAGCAGTGGACTTGATTGGAAACAAACCTTATTGGAGGCTCAAGACTTGGAACTCCCAAAGCCTAATCTGATGAGGAAACAACAGCAGCAACAGCAGCACCAAACTCAGCCTTCAGAGTCTTTGAAGTGCCCGAGATGTGACTCTACCAACACCAAGTTTTGTTACTACAACAACTACAACAAGTCTCAGCCTCGCCATTTCTGCAGGGCTTGCAAGAGGCACTGGACTAAAGGCGGAACTCTACGAAATGTTCCAGTAGGTGGTGGAAGGAAGAACAAGAGGGTCAAAAAACCAAACACTCCAACACCATCTTCCACCACTGCCACCACCACAGCCACCCCTTCTACTTGCACTGCCACTGTCACAACCTCTATTGGCCACATGGATGCTATGCTGGGTAGCAGCCACATGAGTATTCAAACTCCTCTTGCAGATGATCAGAAAACCATGGCTTCCTCTCTCTACCAAGCTCTAATTCGTCCACCACCTTTGCTGCTACAACAGAATCTGATGAACGCGAGAGATTTAGACGGCAAAGATTTTGGTATTGGTATTGGTAATAATGGTATCTTCCCGAGTTCAACTTTGCCTCTTCCTCATCAAAGCCAAAGCCTACTCTTCCCTTTCTCAACCTCAAGCAGCTCTTTTGACACCAACCCTTGTTCGGTGAGATCATCCAATGTTTATAACTATGGGGAGGAGTTCAAAGCAGTGGAGGAACCAACCATCAACAGTACTGCTATTGTGGCTAGCACAGGTGGCCCTAACACGCAGCCATGGGAGATAGCAGGAACAAGTGGTGTTGGCTTAGGAACTTCAAACTATTGGAACTGGGAAGACTTTGATTCATTGGTCTCTACTGATCTAAAAGATCCCTGGGATGATTCTGACATCAAACCCTGAGACCAAAGAATAAGCAACACATGGTACTGGTAGTGTCCATAGATTAGTTATTTAATTAAATTGGGGTGTTTTGTGTTTCATACAGGTTAGTAAGTGGTCTTGTTTTTTTTCAGATGAGGCATATTCTGTGCTGGTCTTTCTGCACCTGTAATTCTTTCAAACAGAAGTATTTGGAGCTGTCATGTTTTAGTTTCAGCTTCAGCTTCAAGCAAAGGGTGGTTCAAAATTCCTGATTAGTTGTAATCCACTCTGTTTGCCTCTTTGTTCATCTCTCTATCATTTCCTCTAATCTCTAATAAAGTGGTGTATTAATGTATGCAAGTAGTCTTGCATCATTTATCAATATAGGATTTTTATCTCTATTTTTTTTTTTTTTTTGAGAGTTTTCTGAGTCCTTTGTGATGGGAGTGATATCGATATGGGGTCTGCTCCAGCACTGCTGAACTGACAGAATGTGATTGGAAGATTCTTTGGACATGTATATATCTTGGAATGATATTATCATACGGATTTTATTGCTCATGATTCATCATCTCCACCACCAATCCTTGAGAATCATTCTTTGATTTTGGGAATGAAGGAATTTTTGTTGTACATTAATTTATTATATTATTTTATTATTATTATTCTGTTCCCATCTTATGTTTCTGGATCATGTCTCTGTGGGCTTTAAGTTCACATGGTGTTTTCATCTTTGTTCCATTTTAATAGAATAGTAAACAGTGTACGGTATCTTGGGCCATCATATTTTCTAGGCTTTGCTTCTGATTAATTGTCAGTTTCTTCTATTATTGAAGAGCCGTGGAACACCTGTAGACCCCCTTTAGCCACGAGGTTTTAACAAATTGAGAGTTTTTAAAGTGTTATTGAATGAAATTTAGATCTACCTTGGTGAATGAGGAGCAATCCACGAGTGCGCTTGTTACATTTGAATATTTTGATTCATTGGTAAACACTAGGAACTTTGTACTTTATGCATGTGAGGACTGAGCCTAATCAGCAGCCACAATCATGATGATGGGATACGCATGCGTTTCCCATATATTCTAACTATGGCCTAGAAAATATTCAGCCACCTTGCAAATTGTGACACTAAACGACGCCACAACGCCCAGTCTTTCTCTTAGCCACCTAAAATGTTACTAACTCCTACTGCTGATTTGGAAAAAAATCAATAAGTTGAGCCACTAAGTTCTAGATGATTTTGCATTAAAAATCTCATGAGGTATAAGGTCAAAACATAATTTACAAATATCTTATTTTTCAGTTTGTCTAGATATTTTATTCATAAGAACCAAACTATAAGACTTATTGAGTTCTAATGTGGACTGTGTCACTGGTTTAGCAGATTTGATTTCTGAATTAACAATGTAAAACCATCTTACATTTCCAATGCCCGTTGTCTTCTTTTCTCGTAATTTTTCGTACTTATACTGTTTGTACAACTATGTTTATTTTGGAACTTGAAGTTGATTATTTTAGAGACAGTAAAGAAAGTTGGTGTGAGCATATCATCCACCCTTGAAAAGTATTATATTTTTATTATTACAATTCATGAACTGCTTTATTAGTATTGATTAAGATGTGTATTTGGCCTAAAAAGTTATGAATTCCTTACTCTGCTCTCATAACTATTATAATCAAAGCCAACCAAGACTGCAAAAGAAAACTACTAAATCAGTATTGAAGAAAGTAAAGATTTACATAGGACCATTGCACACTCATGCAGCCATGTGTGTAAAAGTTAAAGTTATTGTTTTGAAATGAGTTATGTGAGGTTTTGGTAAATACACACACCCCTTGGTTAAGAGATGTTAAACATAGCATAGGGATTTCAAGAATTGAGGAGGGGTGGCAGTGACTCAGCAAATGAGCAGCATGGCATGGATTGTGAAGGTTGAAGAGCAAAAAAGTAATGTGATGAGGTATTGATTGGTGACTAGAGAGATGAGGATAATTGAATTGAAGGCAATGAATGGTGGAATAGGTACATAATGACTAGGGCAGTTAAAAAGATTGGACCATTTTGATAGAACACTACTCATATCTATGCCTTCCCTATCCACTCTTTTTCTCATCCTATAGCAGAGGTGCCTCTTTCTTTGTAAATGTCCAAATGGGGTAGCATGACCACCCCTAAAAGGAAAATACTATTATTTTGTTAATTGTTAATGGCTGTTTCTTTTATAATTAAAAAAAACTATTATATTTTACCACTTATCTTAATAATATAAAGCAATTTTGTAATTAATTTCGTAAGTAATCAATATTTTTCCTCAAAATTTTAGATTACTTTTCTTAATTTGGTATGCTAATTAAAGTTAATTAATTTATTTACTATATTACATTTTTATTGTTTTATAACTTTATTTCATATTAAAGCACATAAAATATAATTAATTATAAGGGTATTAAGTCTATATCAAAATAATGATAATAATAATAATAATAAAAGGTTTTATTAAGTTATATTTAGCTCTCTTTTAAATTATTAATTGCAATAATCTTTTATAATTCAACAATGGAATAAGATTCAAACATAACAAATAGTTAAATATGTTGTGCTTCTAGGTAAATGGTAATATCATATTTCATTTGTTTTGATTTTTATTTTCTTATAAAAAATAATAGATATGTGTAGGTATATTCGTTGTTTAACAGAGATATAAATAAAACATAATTTTCATATGGATCAAATATTATATACGAGAACGGGTATAATTAAATTTAACTAGCTGTCATCCCTAAATAGAAGCTAGATTAATATCTAGATTTATATTCTTAAACTAACAAGTGAAACCTATCCTTTTATATTAACGCGTACAATTCAAAAAGTTAAAAAATCTATTTCTAGATCTTTTGTAATTTCTCGTGAGATTCACTGTTTAAGCAATTTTCACGATATTTAGTACACTTTCATGGTTTCAACATCGATTGGGATCTATAGTTTTCATATAAATTAATATAGCAAGATAAATTTCATGTAAATTAGTTAACAAAAAAGGTAAGAAACTAGGTCCAAAATTGAAAACATCCATTTATTGGAAAGAAGAACATTAACTCAAATTGAATAATAAAAAAGAAAAATAAATCTTTTTAGAAACAAAATACCAAAACAAACTTTAGAAATGTTAAATTACTCTATAAGTCCCTCAACTACTAGACAATTTTTAACTAGGTCTCTAAACTTTTTTTTTAATTAGATCATTAACATGTATTTGTTTTTTAGCTGGATCTTCCATTTATAATTTTGATTCCAAAGAAAGAAAACTGTCATAAGTGAGGGGATTACAGACGAATTTCCTTGATGCATGCATGTAGAAGGTGTTATTTGAGGTGCTAACAGATTGAAAAAGCTCACAACACATCATATCAGAAGAATTATTCAAGCTTTTATAGAAGAGAAATTCTTAAAATATTCTTTTATTAGGTTTAGTTAAACATTAGTATATTGGTTTCTTAATTTTTTAGAGCTCTTCCTAATGAAATAAAACTTTGGCTATTTATATTTTAGTTCAACTTCTCTATTTAAGAAGAATAATTAAAAAAAAAGTAAAGTCAAACACAGCCTTAATATCTGAGTTTTGAAGTTAATCTGGCTTTAAAGACGCATGGAGATCAGCAACCAAATTAGGTGATGCTCAATAATTTTAGAACAGACAAGTCTTCCATCATCAAGTGAGATTAATTTACAGCATGACCAATAATTATAAAGGAGTGGTATTATTTTCTTTCATGACGTGGCACTATATTTTTCTAACAAATGCGAAACGTCCATCACTGAAGCTCACACTTTCACTTATCAGCAACAACAACAAAAATAGCTATCAGTTTTTATTAAACAAGAAAAGTGTTTCTTTTACATAACTCCTCTGCTCACTTTAGAAATACAAAGAATGTTTTGATATATAAACCCTCCAAGAGAGAATGAATTAGACAACGTTAAACTTTAACATTTTGTGATACAAAAACTACAACAATTTGATTCCTACTTTATGCAAAAACTTGTTGAACCAATAATTGTCACATCATCAGAAACCAGACTAAGATACACATGTATGACCAGCAGCGTGAGGCAGCACCTTTTTGTGACATAATTGAAGAGTGAAGAGGGAGGAAATAGTTAAGACATTGGGTGTTTTTTCAACCAAGGTTCATAATAATTTACAAGTAGGCTTTCACATCCACCAGTGAGGGTAGCCAACATAGCATTACAGACAATTTCCACAGAACACTACAACTGCTACTACAAATTGCCCATCCTCACACCAGTGTCTCGAGCATAGGGAGGGGGACCATTATTAGCTTTTGAAAAACTAACGTAGTAGAGCTCCGAGGTTATGCCTGTCAAAACAATGAAGGCAGCTCCTGCTCCGAACACCCCCTTCCTCAAGGTCTGACATGAAGGGGCTCTCTCTCCCATCAGATCACGGTACTTGGTGTGGTATGCATTCCTCACTGAACCCGCAAGCAGGCACGAAGCAGCAATGATAAATGTCACCCTGCATCATGCATGCAACAACAACATTGCACATTTTACAATTGTCTTGTGAACAAGAGAAAACATCATATCAAACGCTCACAGTGTCAAACACATTTCTTCCAACACTGGTTTAACACGTATCAAACGCTTTTAATTACATTATTTTTGTCGGTTTAGACAGTTAAGCCAATTCCTCTACAAATACATTTGAGGTGACACTTTCATATGGATGGACACATGCTGATATTATTAACAAAATATTCGTCTTTCAACATGTAGAGAACTTATCTAAAAATATAATATAAAATATTAGAATTTACATATGCTGTGCATGTGTTATGTCTTGTGATGATGATGATGATGATATTTTTTCATTTTGTCACTGATATTTACATAATTTATCAGAGAAAACAGAAATAACAGTTCCTTAAAACTAAATAGACCAGTTGATTCTGTGACTTGAAATAAAAAAGAATAACTTAGAGAAAACATGTAAATTTCTGTTTGAAAGACTAGGATCCAAAAATGAGCACATACCAACTAGTGATGAATAAGCAAATTGCCCATGATCTGGATCCACTGGGTCTCATAGCTTTCCCACAGCACAGACATCTAGTTACAACCATAATGATCACTTGACTGGCAACTAGGATGAACAATGACCCCACACCTAGGCCGGTTGCAATGTCAGAGTCGTATTGACAGTACTTTCTTCCAGCACTGTCTTGAGTTAACGAGGCCTGTCAGAGCAACAAATAGTTACACTTCAAGTATTCCAACACTGCAAAGACTGTTTCTGGTTTTGGCTTCTCATCCCATCTCAACTTCACACCCTACTATGCAAGGAAACAATACAGAAGGAGAAAATGTTGAACTAGTATAGTTTTCTGTACAATCAAAAACTTTAATCAATACGAACTTTCTTTCCCTCAAATCACAAATAATGCAACTTGGAATTGCCATGTTGCAACTAATGTATTTAATGCAAATAACAGTAGCTTTTCACCCTATGGAATGGTGTTGTTGGAAAACATTCCTAAAGTTTTGCTTTCCATTTTCTAGAAGTATAATTCAGGGTCCAATCATGAGGTAACATTGAAGGAACAAGTTGGTTCAACTGCCAAATCTTTTAAAATGAGAATAACACTCCCACGTTGACTAGAGACCCAGAGAGATTAGCTATGTTTTGAAATAAAGGAAAATTAAAAGTCCACATCTTTGAATAATATAAAGAGATTCTCAGCTGAAAAATAGCCTCTTTACAGTTACTTTGTACCATAGTAAAAAACCTAAGATTCATGTCTAAAACAAAAATTATAGTCTAAGAAGAACAGAAAACGAACTTGATGCTGACAATATGCTAGCTAGACATAACTAAGAAACTCCCTTCCCTCACAAAAATTATGTAAACATTTATATATCAGTTGTTCGTAGAAAAAATAATAAGATTATAGTGTTTCTATATGATTTGAAAGTTATTTTTGTAAATTATCTTGAAGAGCTTTTAGAAAAGTTGAAACAACATATAAATATATCGTAAAGTTTCTTTAATACTCACACAAGTGCTTCTGTCATAAAATAGGTATAAATAAGCCTTTCCAAACAAGGCTCGAATCTTTTATGCCATATAAAATATTAATATTTTTAGTAGCATCTCTATGATGGAAGATGAAGTACAGATAGGACTAGAATAAATGACCTTTTGGAGTTAAGTAAGTGGTAGATAGCAATAAGTGAAAATTAAAATTCTCTACAAAAGATTAGAATTTATTTATAATGTAATAGCAATATATAAGTTGCATATAATCTCCATTTCTTTCCTGAAGTTAAATGTTTTGTCATTGAATACAAAAACAAGCCATTTGGAAGCTTTTAAAGTTAAGTCTAGACAACTTGTGCTTGTCTTATTTACTAATCAGGTTTAAATTTAGGCTTCCTCTTGTTTGTTTAGATAAATAAAAGAGAACTTGTTTATATAACCAAACAACAGATAAAACAAAAGTTTGTGTTGTAACTCAATAACTTGTTATGCTCTAATGTACTGTCCCTGAAGTGCATCAAAAGCAACATAAATGGACTGGTCCTTCATAAGAGCTTGTAAGCCATCATTTCTCAGTTTTAAACCTATCATAGTGTAAAATCAGCTATATATGACTTGTCTTTTTGTTTTTATAAGGTAGTGTTTGGTAATGTGTTAAAATCAGATAGAATTTGACGTGTGAGTTTGATCAATTTTATATCTAATACGTTTTATTTAAGAAATAGAAATAAAACACATAACACGTGGTTATAAAATGGTGCATCTTCATTCCACTTAAAGGGAGGAAAATGAAATAAAGGGAAACCTAGAGTGTTCTACTCTGTTGTGTTGTGTCCATGAGCCAAATGCTACTTTTAAAAGTTTCTTAATAATTAAGTATGAGATATTTCCAAGAGAAAAAGAAGTCTATACAGATCATATTCTGCTTTTCTAGACAGTGATTTCACCTACTCATAACCATTTCTGGTTGAGATCTATACTTAGCAATGTAAGCCAACTTTATTATCTTAACCATTAAGTATAATACGACAAACAGTTGAAATCTCCAATATATTTTCTTCAAGTGCCTAATGAGTGCTTCCAATTATCTTATAAGTCTTCCTACCCTCTTGAGCATGTATAAGTTTATTCATTTTCAAAATGTTAGAACAATCCAAACATAGTATCCTTTTGGTGAATATCAAGAGATAGAGAATACTAACATTTTTCTTCTTGCTTATATAGGGTTTTTTTTTTTTTTTTTTTTTTTTTTTTTTTTTTTTTTTTTTTTTTTTTTTTTTTTTTTTTTTTTTTTTTAAAGGTTTTTTTTTTTTTTTTTTTTTTTTGAGAAAACTATTTTCACAGTATGAGAAAGGTAAATCTAAAATGTATAATTATAAATAAATAATCAAAAATTAAAAGTTTATAAAATTGTATAATTACACATAACAATAAGATTTAAATCTGTTTTTAAATCTTATAAAACAAATGGGTTTTAAATTTGGTCTTTGTAAGAAATTAATTTAATTTCTCAAAAATTTAAAATCATTGTGTTTAATTTTATTATTAGTTAGTCTTCATTAAGTAATTAAATTAAAAACTTATCTATCTCAGAATTTTTTGACCCCTAAACTAAATATTTTTTATCTATTTAAAATTGATATTAGAGACCAAATAATAATTTTATATTTTAAATGGGTAAAAAATAAATTATACAAAGATAATTCATTTACAGTTAAATTTAATGAAACCAAAATCACACTAGTCCCCATTCCAAATCAATAATCTTTTTAGTCTGTATATAGTTAAAAATAGTTAATACAAAATCACATATACTAAAAAACGAGATGGAAGTGCTAAATTATATTGATTGAATATTTGTTTTTGAGTATATAATAATCTCAAAAAATGATTGTTTTAGAAAGGAGAAAGTATTTTATAAGAATTAAAAATCTGTTCAAAAAAGATAATATAACATTTGTAAAAAAAAAACTCACATTATTTGCGTTATAATTTCACTGTATATGAAATCAAGGAAAACTTAGCCAAGAGAGAACAGACTAAAAACACAGTGATTTATCTGATCTTTTCATAAAAAAAGAAGAATATCATTATCACCTTCTTCTGGGAAGACCAATAACAATAAGAAATTTTGAACTGAATTCACAATAGCTCTATATCAAAGAAGAACACAGAAGTAAAAACCAACTAAAAATCCAGATATCAAAAGAAAAAAGGGAAAAAAGGCTATGAATGAAGAAACAGAAGAAGAGAGTAACTCACAGTGTTCCTCCTCTGTTCTGCAGCAACAGCAAGAGCAAAAGCAATGAGATCAAACACAAATACCACCGCCAATAACAGAGACGAAGCCATAACTCAATATTTCTTCACAAAACAAAATAGTTAAAGTCAGAAAGATTAAAACACTGAAAGATTTACAATAAACAGCAAGAGAAACGCACCACTATGCTTTGATTTTGATATGATAGTGATTTTTCCTTGTTCAGAAGCAAACGGGAGCAGACCCAAGAAGCAAAACGATTAAAGTTTGTAACTTTTGGATGCAATTTTAAGCTTTCTGCTGTTTTAATTTAATTCTCCAACAGCGCCAATCTTTTTATTATATGCTACTTTTTATTATTCAGTCACATCTTCTACACTTACTTAAAAATTAAATTAATATAATATGCTTGTACACTTCATTTGAAATTCATTGAACCTAAATAAATGTAAAAAGCTAGATTCACCAATTATAAAATACATTAATTATAAAGAAGTGTAATACTTAGATTTGTTTCTTTGCACAGTTGTTTAATTTAAATACGGAAAGTAAGGATAGTGCTTTGGTGCCTATCAATTTAACAAATAATTTTGTGTATAACTTCGCTTCACACGCAAATCGAGTAAAATTTTGGTTTCTAAGATATGACTTTGATTTTGGTTTTGTGAACCATAATTTATATAGATTTTAATATTGGTGCATGTGGTTTGAGGGTATAGTGGGGTTTGTGCTGTCATTGAAGGTGTTGGGCATGATAGTGTGGGTGCGGTACACATGATGAGCAATGAGGCTTCATCTCCCCTCGTGGGATTAACTCGTTGTTAAAAAGCATGATGTAGCTTTGACTGTGGCCGTTCATCATGGTGACTTCATTTACTTAGTTAAGACCACGATGAATGCATGAAGGGGAGTATTTTAATTAGTCTTGAATAGAGAAAATATTTGTAAAATAAGATTTATTTTGAAAGTCGCTTTTAAAAGTTAGAAATTTTTTATTTGATAGATAGATATAAATAGGAATTTTGTATTAATTTATTAAGTTTAATAAAATTAGACAATGTAAAGATGAGAAGATAAAGAAGTTAGATGTATTTTGGAGTTAATTAAGTCTAATTAAAAGTCACTTTAATCTTAATCTCAATTAAGTAAAGAACAAAAGAAATAACAAAAAAGATAAAAAAGAGATGCTTCTAAAGATAAACCCATGTCCTAAACCGATCAACCATGGAAGATTTTCTTGAGGTAAAATGGTAAATATCCAAGTCTGATTGTTTTTAAAAGCAGATATCTCCTCAATCATTGCCAATGTACATGCTTAAAAGCTTCTTCATATGATATTGGTTCATCATTAGTGTCAATAGTCAAAACTACCTGTTTAAAATAGGGGGAAACTTATTATATGTGATAAAAGATGTAATCGGATATTTTTTACCTGGTTATTTTCTGGATTGAGTTGAATGTATAACCATATTATAATCTTGTAGATATGTTGGTTGTTATTTGATATGAGTAGTTATTCTCATCGAAGTATGAATGAAATTATTTTCTTTATTTGTATTAGATATCACAACAACTAGTTGAGCATTCTTGTTTTCTTCACGAGTATCATGTTCCACAATATCAGGCTAATTCTCATCAACTTCACCCCTAATTATTGTTTCAGTCTCATTATTGCCAAAACTTATGTAACCAAGTAAAGAAGCAACAAATATATCATCATCCTTAATTTGTTCTTTAGTACAGGGAAAATAGTTTTCATAAAATAATACATTTTTAGAAACATTTATGCTATGTGTAACAAGATTAACAACATATATCCTTTGGTATGATTCTTAAATCCTAAAAATATACTCTGATTAGCCGTTGGATCAACCTTCTTTCAATTAGCATAAATAGACATAAAAAAACTCTAAGATTAGCAATATCACAAGGCTCGTCGTATCACTTTTAAAGAGAGAAATGTTACCAAGAAAAAAAGTAGGAATACAATTTATCAAGTATATAACATAAGTTACAACATAACACAAAAAATGTTGGTTAAGTTTAGACTAAAAAAGCAAGACACGGGTCACATTAGATGAAACATCTTAAGCATTAGACGAAACATGTCTTATATTAGCATATTAAACACTATATTTGTTTAGATTAAATGCTTATGATAAATTTATTATAAAATAATATATATAATAAACATCATTTCAAAATCATAGTCATCAAAGATATTTGAAATAGGTGCTAAAGATATTTGAACAGAACATTATCTAGATTTGTATACATATGGTATCCCTATAACATATAAGAGATAGAATAATTTATAGACGTAGACCAGAGGATTGTTTGCAACAGAAAGTCAATTTATAGGTATGTTTTCACACTATTTAGAATTGTAGTTTATTGGAAAGCTAATTTACAATTTGTGGTGACTATCTACTATTCAAAATGACTATATTGTGCTCACAAAATAGGTGAAGGAGACTCCGGTTAAAGAGAATGATAAGAGAGTTAAATATTATATATGACTATGTAACCAAATACATTAATGGTAAAATGAATTTTGTAAAAATGTCATTAAGTTTAAGGAGGTAAAAATTGTGAAAATAGCTTAATAAGACAATTCTATAGATGAGTTTACAAAGTTTTTGTAAAGATTGAAATTCAAATATTGTTTGGAATGAATTAATTTTCTATTTAGAAATAAAAGAAGGTAATGCAGGAATCTTTTTTATGATTTAAAGTTAAAGGAGAAAATTGTGATGTATTAACTCTAAATCATTTTTATACACTTAATTAATTGTCTTACTAAAAAAAATTTTATTCATATAACACTCTTAATAAATAATATCAATAGTTAATTTATTAAATTCTTTAACTTCACATATTAAAAATAAAGTTACGTAGTTAGAAAAAATTGTTATCAATGAATTATGAATTAACATATATAAATTTCAAAATCTTATATGGTTATAGAAGAAATTATAATTTTAAAAAGAAATCTAGTTGAATAAAACTTCTAAATTTATTATCATTTAACATTTTAAAATGAGTGAGATAGGAGGTCAAGAACTTCAATTAATATTTTTTCTTGAACATTTGCAGGTTAATGTGCTCCATGACGAAATTAATGTAATAAGTAACAATATCATCTATATTTTATTTTTTATTCATGAACTTTTGGATAGATGGTGATTGAAATGGTGGAATCATAGAAATTTATGGGAGAAAGTAGATGATCACATAATATGCATGAAGAGAGTACCAAACAGGATAAGGATTCAAAGAAAAGTTGCCCAACTTATGATTGAGAAAACTTGATGGGACAACTTGAAGACATATCAAATAAATAGCAATAATTTACTGAATTCAACTACCAAGATAATTCTCAACTACAAAATGTAATCAAAATTGTTGATAATGGTTCATTTAAACATGATACAAATATAAATTCTTCACTTAAAAGAATGAATATAAATTATTTTTATTGAAATAATTTTATATTATTATTTATTTATTGTTATATTATTAATATTATTTTTTATTGTTTAGAAGAGGATTGTTAAAAAAATATTTTAGGCTTCCAAAAAATGTCAAATCACAAAATAATTTATTGTATATAATACATAATCGTTTTTTTTTTGTCACTCATGTTTTTGTTATAATTTCTCTGCGTTTTTCGAAGAGAATAATTATGTGTCTAACTGTTTCACTTTCTTATCACTTTTCTTTCTTTCTGTATCTTCCTTTCTCTTTTTTCAATTCTAACAAAGACAAATTAACAATTTTGATTTTGATACTATAGAAGTTTGTAAGTTAGTTAAGTTAAAAAGTATTTTGCTACATCAATTTTCTTCTATGTCTGATGACAAAGGAGAGAGAGCAAAGCAAATATAAAAAATATAATGAAGGTACAAAAATAGGAAGAAAACATAAAAATAAAGAAGTATTGTAAAACAAGAAAGAAAACAAAAAAATAAAATAAAAATAAAGGATGGAAACAGATGAAAAACAAAGGAAAAAAATGAATAAATCTCATATAAAATTGTTTATCTGGTATTAATAATATGATTAGTTTATGAAAAAAAAAATGAAAGTAGAATAAATAGATGTTAAGAAAAGAAAGCAAAATAAATAGAAAATGAAATGAATTTTAGGTTGTTTAGTAAAGAAGAAAATAAAATTAGAAAAAAAAATATTTTTTATTAATACATAAAAGGTGGAAGCAAGATAAAATATATTAAAAACAATATAAATACTCTAATAAAAGGAGAGAGCTAGCATTAGTATAGGTATTGTTGTCCTAGGTCATTTTTCTATTTTTGATAATTTTCTAGCCAAAATTGAAGGAAAAAAATGTTATAAATGGGATCTGCAATTTTTTTAACTTTCTTTTGTCACATGATTTTCCAAATGAGAAATGAATAACAATTTTTTTTCCATTTCCTCCTAACGATTATTTCCATTTTAATTTTTAGTGGAACAGTTTCTAACAACTAATATCTTACTTAGACGCTTAATAAAGATTTTTATCTATGATGAAGTACCCCTCATGCAAGGTCTTATAATTATTCATAACATTATTAAAGATGACATAATGACTCTAACCTAAACCATCATCAAAATAAAACTATATTAGACTTTTAAAATTAATCACGAAAAAATAAAGAAATGATTGTTTTAGCTTAATTAACTTCTCAGGACAAACTTTGAAAAAAAAAAATTTGACACTGCTGTTCCGAAAAAACTTTCATTTAATACTGTTTTTTATTAATAAAATATTATATTAATAAAATAATAAGTGTTAAATAGATTAGAATGTAAACAGTGGTATTAAAATAAAACCATCAAACTCTAATACTGCAGACTAGAAATTTCTCAGACCTATTTAGATTAGCTATTTTAAAATTATTTCCTTATGAAATTTATGTAAATTTAGGGAAAAAAATAGACCAGAAAAACTGTGACTTGTAAATATTTTTAATTCAGTTTAACCCAGTTTTAGCACCCTCGATATCGCGTGCCTCTCTTTTCCCAATATTTATAAAATTGGAGGAGTTAATTAAAATATTAATCACAGGTAAGATAAAACGTGAAAAATAAAACTGTAATTATTGTAAAATAGAAAAGAAAAGTCAAAATGCAATTAAATATTTTTAAAACATTATTTGGGGCAAACGGTGTCGGTTAGGTCCTAGTGTAATTAAATGGCGGCGTTGTCTGGAGGAGATTTAAGGATGTCCTAAAACCCTTCTTCCGTTTCGGACACTGCGTGCTGAACGGCTCTGCCTCAACGCCAAGGCTGCGCCACCGTCGTCCGCCGTCCATCGTCAGTTCCTTTCTCCACTTTCGCATTTTCATCTGCGTTGCTTGTCGAAGTTCTGTTTCATTGCTTTCTTCACGCTTTTTTGATTTTACTCTATGCCTTACACCGTTTAACCTAATTTTCTATTTCGTTCCCACTCGTTGGATATTAAACTCACCTTATCATACATCTTCCGAAGAGTTATCATGGAAGGTGGTTACGTTAGTTGATGTGATAGATAGAAGTAGCCGGAAAAATTATTGACACGTGTTCTTTATTGATATGCTTAAGGTTTTGCATACTTTATTTGATTGATTCATTGGTACCTGAATTTCGGATCAATCTGAATTATGTGCAGTGTGATATTTTTTTTCTTATCTGGGCGCAATCTGAACTCAATTTGTTATTTGATGTTGTTTCATAGAACTGGCCAAGAACACCAATGGCTTACCGGCGTTGCCTTTTGATAAGAGGGAACCTTGTAGATCGGAGGTGCCATCCCTCTTTTAGTTATGTTCTTCATAGCGATGAAGGGAGACAGGAAAAGTCTGAGGAAAAATCATCTTCAGCAGGCGTTAGTAATTTCGCCCAAATAAGGTCCTTTGGAAACTCTCTTAGTGGACCGTTGGGGTTCTCTGCTCCTTCCCGAGATAGATTCCTTTCTCCATGCACTGGATATGGTTTCTGCCGTTATATGTCGACAGTGAATCAGGTTTCAGATAAGATTGACGGCGACATAATCACTGATGTAGCTGATGTACTCACTGACACTACCATAGACACTATAGCTTCTCAGGCTGCCACTGTTAATGAAGTTGCAATTGCTGCCGCCGATTCTTTTTTGCCTGTACAGGGCTTGCAGTACGTGATAGATGCTGTGCATTCCTACACTGGCTTAAATTGGTGAGTCTGTGTGTGTGTCTGTATATATTTATGTATGTATGTATATAGACACGCGCACATAATTCCTAATTCTAATGGAATACCAAAATAGTCCAGAACTGGTTTCATGCATGTCAAGTTACCGTTGGTCTATGCTTTTACCAGGGATTTGGGTTTTAAGTTAGATTATCTGTTTAATTATACCTTGCTATAGGTACTTAGTTTCCTTTAATATTTTCTAAATTGATATATCAGCTTATTTTATGCCAGTTCAAAATGTAAAGGGAATTTAGGGTTTCAGGATTATGCTATTGTTAGCAAGGTTTTTCTTGCCCTATTTGCAGTATATGATGTATATTCTGGGATCTGATTATCCAGTGGCGTTTTCATTCATAATTCATAAATAATACATGTAGTATTTGGTGGCAAATTGGCTTTCAATGGTGTTTGTTCATCTTATTGCTTCTTTGTTTCAGGTGGGCAGCAATAGTTCTTACAACCCTGTTGATTCGAAGTGCTACAGTTCCGCTCTTAATAAATCAACTTAAGGCCACTTCTAAACTTACGGTATATTATGCTTCTCTTAACGTCATCTTTGTTTCTTTCTAAAATAAAGTAATGGCAATTGCCTCTTGCTTGTACCTTCCTCCTTCCCACGTCCTGATTGGAGTGGACACAATTCAAACATATGGAGGGAACTGTTTCCCTTAGTTCACGTTCTTTTTGGATTAAGATCTCCTTAACATGGCTTAGAAGGTTAATTCTAGCTTCTCAATTCTGTTCCATCTTTTTTATTCTGTTTTCTGTAAAGGTCCTCAAGCTTTTATATCTATAATGCACTTTTTTTTTTTATTCTAATCTATCTTGTTACTTAGCTTACTGTTTCACGTATGACAGTTAATGAGGCCTCACTTGGAGGAGATAAGGCAACAGATGGACGGGATGGTAATCTTCAAATATATATATATATATATATATATATATATATATATATATATATATTTTTATTTATTTCTGATGACATTGCTATGCTATTCTATTGAATATGCTAGTGAGCTAATGGGGTCTCACATGTTCTGGGGTTTAATGTGATGGAATGGATCTTTTTATTTAATTGTAAATTTAATATTTTAGCCCTTTTCTACTTGCAATAGAACCAACCACTGCCTAGACTTTGTACACAATGTTTCTCTAGTTTCTTCTTGCAAAACTGAAGGTATTGAACTTCTCGCACAATTTTTGAATGCAAAAGCTTCCAGCCCAATGTACTCTGTTTTTTAGAAAAGGTTTATATAGTATTCTGTGCTTTTATTTTGTTCTGGATTTGTTAATGTTAGTTTTAATGTTGTAAAAATAGGTACTGTTCTACGTAAACACACAAACATATATATACATATGAACTTATCGTTCAATTGTTGCATATTTATTTATATATTTGTGTATAAGAAGACACTTGATTGCTGGATGACCACTCTTCAATGTTTGCCTGTACCTGTTGAAGAATGGCATTGCAGTATATATAAATTTTAACGTCTAAACATGGTGGATATTATCAACCTTCAAACTTTACCTCATCTGTGGTATTTTGGTGAAATTTTTACGTTTTGGATTTTATTGCATGTATTATCAAAAACAACTTTCTCTTTGATCACAATAACATCCAATTTTCAGGCTATGGATCCCGTAGCTGTTGCTAAAGGTAAGCAGCAGATGAACAAGCTATTTAAGGAGTAAGTGCTTTCTTAATAGACTATCCTTAACATTATTTTTTTGACCTCTTCTATTGTAATCTGCTTTCATTTTGGTGTATAATGGTTGCACTGTCTTTAGAGCCTATGGACTCTGTCCCACTTGCACTAGGCCATCTTTGTGGTTTCTTTTATTCTGTTGTATAGCTGCTTATAATATTTTTTAAACTTCCCAACGCTACGTAATTACTACACCTAGTGCTACAATATTATAATGTATTAGTGGAGTAATCTTTGTGGTGAATTGTGAACTGAGAAGGCCACATCTTGGACTCCTATTCAATTGACTTGAGCATGAGTAGAGAAAGTAAACTGACACCTATTCTTGGCTCATGACTTCCTAGACATTAGTATCATAAAAGAGTAAAAGGAAATTAAAAGAAAATAACTTGTATTATAAATAATGCAAGACTTGAAGCTTGTTTTGAGGTTTATGTCCACAAAACTTAACTATTTACTTTAACTAATAAGAGATGTGTTTCTTAGAATTCTATTTATTTAGAGTTGTTATTATAGAAAAATGCGAAACTTAGCAAATTTGTTTTTATAGTGTAAATTATATAAATCTTAATTCTCTATTGAAATTTTGTGTTGATTACTCACACAGAGGGAGAGAGAGTGTCTCTGTGTGTGTACCAAAGGTGTCCTATATTTTAAACATTTGCCATGTTTGATGTCAGTATTGGTGTGGGTGCTCCATAGGTTTCGAGTATAAGTCAAACTTCTCAGTTCGTGGATCTTTTGTTTGACTAAACATTTTCTTCCTTTGGTTTTGACAATTGCAGATATGGTGTGACCCCTTTTACCCCATTGAAAGGACTCTTTATTCAAGGCCCTATCTTTGTTAGTTTTTTTCTTGCGGTAAGCTGTTTCAATTTGATATTTTACTTACTTGTAAGAGTCTGAAGAGCTATTATATTGTTTCTATCCTTTCTCATTTTTGTGTTTCAAGATAGATAACAAATATGGCTGAAAAAATGCCATCATTCAAGCATGGCGGAGCTTATTGGTTTACTGATCTCTCAACTCCAGATGCTTTGTACGTTTTTCCAGTTTTGACTGCATTGTCATTCTTAATAACGGTGGAGGTAAACATTTTCTTTTCAGAAACTTTCTACTTTGTAATAATTCTTTCTAGATTGACTTTCATCATTCATGATTAATTTTGAGTTGACGATATGGTGTTCTCTGATACATTAATTCCAATTTGGACTAATTGATTTCCTACTGTCTCCTAGTGTAATATGCAAGAAGGGATGGAAGGAAATCCTGTGGCTGGCACCATGAAAAACGTCTCCAGGGGTCTTGCTGTTCTTACTGTTCCTTTCACCATGGGATTTCCGAAGGTAAGCTATTCTTAGTTTTTTTCCGGAAGAACAACTGTCCTTTGCTTACACTTATTTTTGCATTTGAAATAATTGTTGGATGAACTTGCAAAGAAACAGTAGTTCTATCTGAAGTTTCAGTATAAATTGTTGCGTTCTATCTGCATGTGGAACCATGTTCCAACACCAATTTAAAATGGGTTCGGACACAAACTCATAATTTATTTTTACGTGCATCTGTGTATTTGTGTCCCAGTACCTAACACTGTATAGTTTGCTTACTGACTGGTAACTTTGCAAGTGTAATTTGCTACTATGAAAAGAGGCCTCATTCGCCTCCCTCTTATAACCAAATCCCTCCCTTGGTTCTCACACTCCCTTCCCTTACCCCTGAAGCCATGTGTGTGTAGCAGGTTATCGCATAAGGTGCAATTCCTGCTTGGCCTAATGTAACTCTGATCCCCTACTACACCCACTTCTTTTGCTAATACATTATCTTAGCTCATCTAATACTTGTTTTAACATTTATTTTTGTTTACTAGTTTTGACAAATCAAAAATCATATTCCAAATTGTGAACTATCAAGCTAATTTTAAATCTTGAATAGTAAATAAATCATACAAATCGAGAGATGCAATAAAAAATAGCTTAAAATATATATAGTGCTCAATTTAATAATTTTGAACTACAGATTAACAAAAATAATTTTACTATAACTCTCGCAAACCAAATCCCAGGTCATACCTGATTGTAATTAAAGCCTTTATTTTAGTAGAAAATAAACAGAGCAATGGATTAGCTATATGCAGAGAATGAATGATACATGTGTGAACCCATTTCGGAAAAATTGAAAACAGAGCAAACAAATTATCAAATAGAGTGCTTTTGGTTGCTCCATTTTTTGGCAAACCACTTAAACTTATTTGACTTTTCAATTCTTTTTTATGAAAATTAGTTAAAGAAAAGGAGAAAGGTAAACATAACAAATTGCTTTAATATTGTACGTTTCGTATGGGTAATCTGGAATTGCACTGTTTCATCCAAGCTTTTCACAACTTAAAGTCACATGTAGCTCATCACATAATCTGAATTGCTGACTTGTCGAATTGAATTAGATTTGTGATTCCAACTAATGTCCCGTTTTGGGTGGTTGAGTTGTTAGTTTTCAATTTGAACTTTATTTCCAAAGTAAAACCCATTTTGGGTTAAAAGTGTTTTAGAGTGAATTTTGAAAACCATTTTACCTTTCTTCTCAAAACAGAAAAAGATTTTCTATTTTGAGTTTTAAGTTTCGAGAAATCTCTGCGTTTACCCTAGCCTCCTATCTGCCTTTGCTGGGTAACCTATCTTCCTCCTTGTTGCCTCTGTTGTATGATCTCTCCTCTACGTAATAGGTTTGTCTTCCTCTCTCTCCATTACCTTCTTTCTTTTCCCATCTCTTTGTTCTTCTCTGTAGCTGTTTATATGTTTTCTGAAATTGAAAATACACACGTGACGAGTTAGGTTGCAGATTTGATTTCATTTCTGTACTCACAAGTTTGATCTTCCGCTTTCTCCATCCATGTCTTACTCTCCTCATCCCTCTCTCGCTCACCGTCTCTCTTCCTAGTCTATATGTTTTCTGAAGTTGAAAGCATATGCATGATGATGAGTTGGGTGGCTGATTTGACTCCATTTTTCTGCAAAATGCCTAACCTTGGAGTTTGGTGAGTCTTTAGAGAAATTTTGGGTTGACATTGTTATTTTTTTTTGGGACAGGTTTAATTTTTGTTAGTCTTATAAAGTCGACTTTAAAGCTTCCCCAACCTCATAAATCGGTTTGGAAGATGAGATTTTTACCTATTTATATAGTATATTTTCGTCATATCTTTAATTGATGCAAAATCTACAACACACTTTTCTACCCTGAGGATTAGACATCTTGAGTGTAGGACTAAATATTTGTGGTTAGTTCAATAGCGGGTGACACGATGATAAACCCGATAATTTTGTTAGAATAGATTTTGATACCATATTTGAAAGTGGATTTTAAACCTGTTGGAGATCCCACATTGACTAGAGATGAAGTCTTTCAATAGTTTATAATGTGGGTGCAAACCTCACTTTACAAGCCGGTTTTGTGAGTTGAGTTAGGCTTAAATTCCATTTCTTGATATGGTATTAGAGTCTATCCTAGCACGATTTTTGGGCCACCAGCTATCGGGCTATTATTGGACCACCCTTAAACAATGTAGTCCCACACACGAGTTGAGCAGTCTCGGCATGAGGGGGTGTGTTAGAGATTCCACATCGACTAGAAATGAAACCTTTTAATAATTTATAATATGGATGCAAACTTCACTTTACAAGCCGGTTTTGTGGGATTAAGTTATGCTTAAATTTCACTTCTTGATAAAACCTAATAAATTGGTTTGTAAGGTTACTTGAACATATTTATGGACTATAATTTGATCATATTTTTAGTTAATATAAGATTTGTAACAATTATAATAGTATTGGTAGTAAATTTTTGACAAAAATGAGTTATTTACACAATTATTTTACACAATTATGTATCTTGCTGGCCAGTTTATTTGCCTTTTACAACTGAAACTTTTTGGCTTAAAATAGTTTGAAAACTTGGAACGAAAATCCCCCGCGTGGAGACCTTGGCAAGTGTTGTACGTGAGCCTTTTTAATAAGCATTTTATAATTTCTTGTTATTACAAGTGTCTTTAAGAAGTATTGGTAATAACTTGAGTGCTATCACTACCCTCCTCCGTCCCCCCTCTACCTCGTTAATTGTCTTGTTGAAAAGATCTCAATTGTTGTTTTGACTGTGACACCATGAATAAATTATCAAACATAAGCTTCTCTCTGTGTTGTTTGAGACTACAAAAATAGTTTCTTGGTTTCTGTGAGTGTCAATCCTTGTTGTTTTAAGGGTGTTTCTCTTTTCCTCCCTCATTCTGTTGTGGGTCACTTAATTATTATTATTTTATCAGAAAGGCAGGTCATAATAATCAGAAAATTTAATGTTTGGACTATATTAGGAAACATAACAAATATTTTGTATTGACTAAGCAGAAGCATTCTATTTGACTGAAAACTTAGAAAATGCTCTTTTTTTATTTGAAATGAGATGCCTTTATATTTATAAAATTTAATTTGTAATTTACTTACAATTGTAGGGTATCTTTGGCAAATCAAAGGTTGCGACCCATGCCTTGTATATGCTATAGATGTAGATATTGATTTTCTACATTCCATTCACATGTTTTAGGTTTATACGCTTATTTTGTAATAACTAAATGATGTTTGGCTAATTGAGAAAGAAAAGAGAGATTGCCAGTTTCATGTTCTCTATCATTTGTCATGTCATATAATTTGAATTCGTGTTCCTTTATAATTGTGCAGGCAATATTCTGTTACTGGATTACATCAAATTTGTTTTCACTTGTATATGGACTTGGTAAGGCTCTTGAACATTTTCATTTGCAATCTTACTGTCTTTTTCCAATTTTCATCACTTAAATAGGCAGAAATCTGAATTTCTTGAATGCATATTGCTTTGGGCCTTGATTCTACCATGCGTATCACGATTGCATTTGTGTAGGCTAGAATGTATAGTGCACGTAATTGAAGAATCCATGGTTCCATAATCTTGGTATTCTTTTTGAGTGCAGACTTCTCTCTATCCATGATGATCCAAAACAATCCAAGATGCACTTACAAGTTACAGTCTTGCGCTCTTAATTTTACTGATCGATCTAATGTTTTAAACATATCAATGAAGTTGAAGGCCACGTACAATCTTACGTAGCCTGACTGACTTCCATTTAGTTGTTAGTCCCTTCTAGAAAACCTGCGTGCTTTATGACCCACACCAAAATTATCATAAGTCTTAGGGTTATGTTTTGTTCTCTCAATCTTAGGACTTTTTAGAGTATTTTATCCTCTGTTTTAGTCATTACGTATTTATTTATTTTCATTTAATTTTCACAAGCATAATTTGCATACCATTCTGTCTGGAATATTTTCTGTTGCTTGTCAATATTACGGTCTTTTTGATTGTAATAATATTTAGTACCCTTATCATTAATACTAGGATAATTTACCTAATCCAAAATTGTAGGATCAAGAACAGGATTAGTTTATCTAGTAGATAACATCTTACTTGTGTATCGTTGGTCTAGATTCTGTTGATGTTATTAGTGGGACTGAGATTAGAGGACTAAAATTTTATTTGAAAAGGAGTAAATTTGACATAAATTTAATTCTGTAGTCATGGAATATGTTGTCAAAATTGTCCTTATGTTCAAATGGTGAGATTTAAGGATTAAATTCATGTCGTTTTTCTATGATGACGAAATTATCCCCCCCGATGGGTGGTGGGTTTAAGCTGAGTTAAGAAAAACTAGAGGACCAAAATTCTCTTAACAAAGGAAACAATTGCAGGAGGTCTTTAAGACCCAAGTTCGAGGTTGTGTTTCATGTACTTGTGTGCATCAAAAGGATGTTTTTCGTCTCTGAACTGTATAACACAAACACAAGTAGATCCTTTTTATGCACTTTTTTTTTCTAATCCCTATTTGCTCTCTTATTTCCAAATTTACAGCGCTTAAAGTTCCTGGTGTAAAGAAAACATTGGGTATTCCTGAAATACCTGTTGCAGACCCCACCAGTGCTCCGCAATCACCCTTTTCTATATTTCCCGCTCTAAAACAAGCTACCTCCGCAACAAATGGGACAAGCTCCGTAATACGTGATGAACCTTCCAAACATTCAAATACAAAGATATCTTCTTCTTCTGTTATTAGTCAAAGGCTTAGAAGTTTGGAGAAACAAGTGAACGGAAGAAAGAAAAACAAGTGAGGGGAATTTACTGTTTCTAAATTAGGGTATCTAGGTATGGAGCAATTGTGCTCAGATTTTGATTATATTTTATTATCCTGGGATGAGGGAAAAATAAGTTCAAATATTGATTGCTAATAATTTTGCTTAGGAATTTGCCTATAGTGTAGTCTACACTCAATGCTCGGGTTTCTAAATTCTCGTGTAAAAGCTAAGGTGAGAAAGAAAGACCTTCATAATTTAATTTTAATTTAAAAATTCTGATGGGCTTTATGTATTTGACATTTGGTATGAGTTTTAGTAAAAGTGTGATTATTTTTATTTGGATACTTGACAATTATTTTTTATTAGACATTTTGTATTTTCTTTCGGACATCGTAAATGCCGCACTGAATATTCAAGCTTGACAAAGAAATATGAAGAATGTTGTGTTGTGAACAAAATAGTATAACCAGAATAATAGTCTTAATTTTAACGTCTATTCAAGATTCTTATACGCAGAAAAGTGAACACAAGTGAGAATGTGAAGGAAATTTTAGATAGCTGTAACATTGTGCTGATATGTCGGTTTTCTAATTATCAAAGCTGTTGAAACATTCAAATTAGAAAAAATGAAAGGTTTAGGATAGAGAAATGGACGAGTGATACTCAATTATATTCTCACTATCAGAAAGGGAGAAAATTCAAAAAGAAATAAAAGATGGAAAAAGTAATGAAAAGTGAAGTGATTTGAATTGAAAGAAAAAGAGTGAAAAATAGAAGAAAATAATGAAAGGTTTAGAATTGATTTAACTGATATGATAAAATAAAAGAGATTAAATTAATTAGATAATATAATGAATAATCAAAATATCCAAATTTAGGTTTAATGAAAGTTTAAAATTTATAAATTCTGAATATTTTTAATTGAGTCCTATTAAGTTATTTTATTTTATTGAGTGTGTAAAATATATATATATATATATATATA